>ERZ857965.90-NODE-90-length-141845-cov-42.090874_pt1 | contig 141845 bp, 129 predicted proteins | sample MGYA00519758_ERZ857965 | MGnify/ENA primary metagenome ERZ857965 (study PRJEB31778, sample SAMEA3449381) | human gut metagenome | biome: human gut; feature: human-associated habitat; material: faeces | place: United Kingdom | collected 2010/2012 ...
AGCGCACGCCTGATAAGCGTGAGGTCGGTGGTTCGAGTCCACTTAAGCCCACCAAGCGGAGCAATCCGCAAAATGTACCTTGAAAACTGAATAAAGCGAAGCAGATAAAAATGCGAGAAAACTGTTATTTACTAGAGAATTATTTAAAAGGTCTAACGATCCAAATAATTGTTTAGGGTAATAACTGCAATTTCAAAGAAGCGAAAAAAGTTTAAGTTTATTCTTTGCAAAGAGAAATAACTACAAAACTCATTTCTAATTCCAAGAAGAGAACACATGGTCAAGCTACAAAGAGCGCAAGGGGAATGCCTTGGCACTGGGAGCCGATGAAGGACGCGACTAACTGCGATAAGCTACGGGGAGCCGTAAGTAGGCATTGATCCGTAGATTTCCGAATGGAGCAATCCGATTAAAGTCATGTTTAATCATCATACACTGAATACATAGGTGTATGAGGGGAACCGCCTGAACTGAAACATCTAAGTAGGGCGAGGAAGAGAAATCAACCGAGATTCCGCTAGTAGTGGCGAGCGAACGCGGAGGAGGCCAAACCAAGAGTAGTAATACTTTTGGGGTTTGGACAGCGATGTGTAGGATTAAGTTTAGCAGAATGGCATGGGAAGGCCAACGAAACAGTGTGAGAGTCACGTATGCGAAAAGCGAAATCCGCTAGCTGTATCCAGAGTACCGCCGGACACGTGAAACCCGGTGGGAATATGGGGGGACCACCCTCCAAGCCTAAATACTACCCAGTGACCGATAGTGTATAGTACTGTGAAGGAAAGGTGAAAAGGACCCCGGGAGGGGAGTGAAAAAGAACCTGAAACCTTGTGCTTACAAGCACCGAGAGCCCATCAACGGGTGATCGGGTACCTTTTGTAGAATGGTCCGGCGAGTGAATGTAACTGGCGAGGTTAAGGACTTAAGGTCCGGAGCCGTAGCGAGAGCGAGTCTGAATAGGGCGTATGAAGTCAGTTGTATTCGACCCGAAACCGGGTGACCTACCCATGTCCAGGTTGAAGTGGAGGTAAAACTCCATGGAGGACCGAACCGACTCCCGTTGAAATGGTAGCGGATGAGGTGTGGGTAGCGGAGAAATTCCAATCGAACCCGGAGATAGCTGGTTCTCTCCGAAATAGTTTTAGGACTAGCCTCGTATTAGATTACCGGAGGTAAAGCACTGAATGAGCTAGGGGCCGAGAGGTTACTGAACTCTATCAAACTCAGAATGCCGGATAATTGATGTACGGGAGTCAGACAGTGTGAGATAAGTTTCATTGTCAAAAGGGAAACAGCCCAGACCCACAGCTAAGGTCCCAAAGTACGGTTAAGTGGAAAAGGATGTGGGGTTGCACAGACAACCAGGATGTTGGCTTAGAAGCAGCCACTCATTAAAAGAGTGCGTAATAGCTCACTGGTCGAGTGACCCTGCGCCGAAAATTTAACGGGGCTAAATCGTACACCGAAGCTTGGGATGCAGTAATGCATGGTAGGAGAGCGTCGTATAAGGGGTGAAGTCAGAGCGTAAGCGCTGGTGGACTTTATACGAGTGAGAATGCCGGAATGAGTAGCGAGAAATATGTGAGAATCATATTGGCCGAAAATCTAAGGTTTTTGGAGGAAGGTTCGTCCGCTCCAAGTAAGCCGGGAGCTAAGGTGAGGCCGAAAGGCGTAGCCGATGCACATACGGTAGATATTCCGTAGCCGCCAAAAGATTTAAGTAAGAGGACACCTTGAAAGGACTTGACCCGGGCGATGGTTGCCCCGGGCGAAAGGGACCGAAATTTAGTAGGGAAGCAAGTTTGGACGAGGGCGAGAAAAGTCTTATGTATATCTTCGGCGCCCGTACCGCAAACCGACACAGGTAGATAGGAAGAGAATTCTAAGGCCAACGGGAGAAGGGTAGTTAAGGAACTCGGCAAATTGACCCCGTAACTTAGGAATAAGGGGTGCCACAGCGATGTGGTCGCAGAGAATAGGCCCAGGCAACTGTTTATCAAAAACACAGGTCTCTGCCAAATCGAAAGATGAAGTATAGGGGCTGACACCTGCCCGGTGCTGGAAGGTTAAGAGGAGATGTGCAAGCATTGAATTGAAGCCCCAGTAAACGGCGGCCGTAACTATAACGGTCCTAAGGTAGCGAAATTCCTTGTCGGGTAAGTTCCGACCCGCACGAATGGTGTAATGATCTGGGCACTGTCTCAATTACCCGCCCGGCGAAATTGTAGTACCGGTGAAGATGCCGGTTACCCGCGACAAGACGGAAAGACCCCATGGAGCTTTACTGTAGCTTAATATTGGGTTTCGATAATTTATGTATAGGATAGGCGGGAGACTAGGAAACCGTGGCGCCAGCCACGGCGGAGTCGACGTTGGAATACCGCTCTTAAGTTATTGGAATTCTAACCTGCGGCCATGAATCTGGCCGGGGGACATTGTTAGGTGGGCAGTTTGACTGGGGCGGTCGCCTCCAAAAAGGTAACGGAGGCGCTCAAAGGTTGGCTCAGCATGGTTGGAAACCATGCCTTAGAGTGTAAACGTGTAAGCCAGCCTAACTGCGAGGATGACGGTCCGAGCAGTAACGAAAGTTGGAGTTAGTGATCCGGCGGTATGAGAGTGGAATTGCCGTCGCTCAACGGATAAAAGCTACCCTGGGGATAACAGGCTGATCTCCCCCAAGAGTCCACATCGACGGGGAGGTTTGGCACCTCGATGTCGGCTCATCACATCCTGGGGCTGTATTCGGTCCCAAGGGTTCGGCTGTTCGCCGATTAAAGTGGTACGCGAGCTGGGTTCAGAACGTCGTGAGACAGTTCGGTCCCTATCTGTCGTGGGCGCAGGATATTTGAGGAGAGCTGTCCTTAGTACGAGAGGACCGGGATGGACGCACCTCTGGCGCACCAGTTGTCACGCCAGTGGCACAGCTGGGCAACTATGTGCGGAACGGATAAACGCTGAAAGCATCTAAGCGTGAAGCCGACTCCAAGATTAGATATCCCATAGCGTAAGCTAGTAAGACCCCTTGTAGACTACAAGGTTGATAGGCTGCATGTGTAAGCACGGTAACGTGTTCAGCTTGGCAGTACTAATAGGTCGAGGGCTTGACCATAATCCTTCTTGGTTCAAGATTGCGCTTTCTTCTCCCATTGATCTCTTGCTTCTCCCTTTATTCAGTTTTCAGGGTATATAAAACCTACAGGATACACACTTGTGTATCCTGTTTTTTGTTATATTGAAAACGATTCCGATTTAAAAATGTGGTTTTGTCCAAAGTATAATAATAAAGGAATTTGGACTGCGAGGAAAATACGTTGACAATTGGTAACGCAGTTACAGGGTGACAGGGCGTTTGTGCCATGTTTGAATGATGCGGAGGAATGCTGATTATGGTGCGGATCGAATTTTTGGGCGCGTGGAAAGACGAGGACGTGCAGACTGTGCGGGACGTGACGGTGACGGGCATTGAAAAAAACCTGAAAATTTCGGTTTTACCCGCATATTTTGAAGAGGAATATTCTTTAATAGAAGAAAATTGCTTGGCTTTCTCCGAAAATCGTATGAGGAACGAAAAAATTGCACCTGTGGAGTGTGATGAGGCAGAACAACGGATGAGCGGTGTGAAAATCACGATCTCGCTGTTTCCTGCGGGGAACGGGCGTATGCGGCGGCAGACTGCGCAGGAAATCACGAAAAATATTGCGCTGAAGACGGGGATATCCAAGGATAATATTTCGGTCACGCTCGATGCGCCGCCGCAGGAGAGGAGAAGCTATGCCGAAGAACGTTGAAAACTTTGAGATCCGCACATTTGAACGTGATGATTACGCGCAGGCGGCGGAAATTTTTGCGTTTGTGCATGCGCTGCACCAAGCAAATCGCCCGGATATTTACAGGAAGACGAATGTCCCGCTCGGCGAAGACGAATTTTTCAAAATGTGCGATGACCCGCACGAAATCATGCTGTGTGCGGTGCGAGACGGCAAAATTTTAGGGCTTGCCCGCACGGTGATGCGGGGAAATGCCGGGGATGCGGTTACTTTGTCGCGTGTGCGGGCGGTTATGGAGGAGCTGGCCGTGTTGCCGCAGGCACAGGGCATGGGCATCGGCACGGCGCTGCTGTATGCGAGCGAGGCGGAAGCGAAGCGCCGTGGTGCGGAATCTTTGAAGCTGATGGTGTGGTCGTTTAATAAATCGGCGATGCGGTTTTATGAAAGCGCCGGCATGACGGTGCGAAGCCTTGTGATGGAAAAGAAATTGTAAGCGCGCAAGTGTTATGTAAACCAAAAGGAAAACGGCGCTTTAGTCGTTATGGAGGAGATAACATGGAGGAAAAAGTGATTTTTGCGCCGAAAACGGTGAAAATCAAGGGTGGCGAGATTTTGATCCGCCTTTTGCGTGAAGAAGACGGGCCGCAGCTTGCTCTTGAGGAGCAAGCGCAGGGCTGAGTCACGATAACGAGCTGAATTTGTTCCTTTCTAAGAAGCTTTTTTGATGTATTGTGTGGCAATTTAAAATAGAAATAGATACAATAAAAAAACCCTGCATTCTTTTTCTTTGAAAGATGAGAATGCAGGGCTTCGCTTGTTGCATTTTATGGATTTGCTATGCAAATCCATCGGAAACCCCTTAATAGGGTTTTCCACGAGCAGACAGTCCACTGGACCGTCTGCTCTCCTTTCCTGATTTTTGTGCAGGCAAAAAAATTCGCTTTCTGCGGAAAGCGACCAACTTTTTGAAAAAAGTTGGATCAAAAACTTTTAACGTTGCGGCGCGGTGATTTACGACAGTGCGCAAATCATTTTTCCGTTTCCATCTCGATGATTTTGACGGCTTTTAAATCTTTGGCATCGCGGGGATCGTGGGTGACGAGGATCGTGGTGCGGTTTTTGAGGTTTTCTTTTACGAACTGCATGACTTTTTCGCGGGTCAGATCGTCGAGACCTTTAAACGGCTCGTCGAGCAGGACGGCGTCACCGCTTGTCAGCATGGCGCGGACGATGGAAACGCGCCTTGCCATGCCGCCGGAGAGCTGCACGGCGTTCTTTTTGAGGTCCTCGGGGTCGAACCCGACCTGCAAAAGCGCTTTTTCTGCGGCCGTTTCCGTGCACCCGGCGGCGACGGAAATGTTTTTGGCGGCGGTGAGGTACGGCAGCAGCCGGTCTTCCTGAAACACGGCGCTCGGCTTTTGAAAGCCATGGATTTCGCCGGAATCCGCAGGCAGAAGATTTAATAAGACGGAGAGCAGCGTGGTTTTGCCGCAGCCGGAGCGCCCGGAAACGGCGGTGACTTGGTGCTCCGGAAACTCGGCGGAGAAATTTTTGAGGATTTCCGCTTCACCGCGCTTTACGATGAGATTATGCACGCTTGCCATTTAACACGTCCTCCATTTTGAGCTTTTTTAAGATCAACCGCAGCAAAAACATAAAAAGCTTTTCAAATGCGACGCTGACAGCGACGACGACGACCGTCCACGCAAGCAGCTCGCTTGTCTGCAAAAAGATTTTGGCCTGATAAAACACCGCGCCGATGGAGCCGTCCGGCGTGCCGATGACCTCGGCGGCGATGCCGCTTTTCCAACATAGTCCGAGCGACACGGAGCAGGCGGAGACGAAGAACGGCGCGACGGCGGGCAGGTAGATGTAAAGCAGCTTTTTGCCGACTGAGAGCCTGAAAACCTGCGCCATTTCGAGCAATTTTTCGTCTGCGCTGCGGATGCCCTCTAAGACATTCATGTAAATGACGGGAAAGACCATCAGCATGGAGATGATGACGGACAAATTTTTTCCGGAAAACCACAGCAGCACCAAAATGATGAACGACGCGACCGGCGTGGCTTTAATGACGGCCGTGATGGGGTGCAGGAGAGTTTCAACGACCCAAAAACGCGAGGCGACCCACCCGAGCACCGTGCCGAGCGTGAGCGCGGTGAAAAATCCGCCTAAAATGCGCGCAGCGGAATACCACACGGTCTTTAAAAAATCGGGGTCGAAAATGACCGTGAACAGCGTTTGCACGACCTTTACGGGCGAGACGAGCACGAGCTCAGAGCCGACGCAGAGGCTGACGACATGCCACACCAATAGCCAAAAAGCCACAGCGCATGTGGCGGCTATGGCTTTCTGTTTCTTTGTTTTCACTTTTTTCTGCTTTGCGGGGTTATTCCGTATAGTAGAAAGCGTCATCGGGCAGCGTTCCTCCAACAGACTTCGGGTCGGCGTCAAAGAGCACCTGTAAATAGCCGGAGGCCTTCTCCTTCATCTCTTCACCCTTGATGAAATGAATGTTGCAGCCGGGCAGAGCCTTTAAAGCAATGGGCTCCTTCGGTACGATCTCATACTGTGCGATGAGCTTTGCAGCGTCTTCCGCATTCGTCTCGGTATAGTTGATGGAAGCTTCGTATTCTTCGAGGAACTTTTCAACGGCGGCGGGATTTTCCTCCAGCACATCGGTGCGGATGATCGTGACGCCGGTGACGAGCGTACTGCCGTTATCGAGCTTATCCCACTCATCGGTGAGGCTGAGCGCGATGCGAAGCTTGTCGTTCTGCATCATAGCGGTGGTGACGAACGGCTGCGGCAGCACAGCGATGGCGTCATCGGTCTCGGCAAGCGCTGCGGCGACCTCGGTCGCTTCGGATTTATACTCGATGGTCACGTCGGTCTCGGGATCGATACCGTTTTCGCGCAGAATGTAGTTGAGCGCAAACTCCGGCGTGGTGCCTTTGCCGGTGGAATAGATTGTCTTGCCTTTGAGGTCTTCAACGGATTGGATGCTTTCGCCGGTCTCAACGACGTAGAGCACGCCGAGCGTGTTGATGTCGAGGAGCTTGATGCCGCCTTCGGTCTTATTGTACAGCACGGAAGCGAGGTTGCACGGTACGTTTGCAATGTCGATCGTCTTATTCGCGATGCCGGCGGTAATTTCGTCTGCGGTGCCGTACATCGTGACGTTGTAGGTGTTTGCGGTCTCGCCGTTTTCGGCGTCCTGCATCAGCTTGACCATGCCCATGGTAGTCGGTCCCTTGAGGGAAGCGACTTCATAGGTGGCGGGGGTGAATGCCTCCGGCGCTTCGGTGGGTTCGGCGGTCGGTTCAGCCGTAGGCTCGGCGGTGGGCTCTGCCGTGGCTTCAGCGCTGCTTTCGGAAGATGTGCTCTCGGAGGAGGCGGCACCGCTCTGGCCGCAGGCTGCAAATACCGTCATGCACAGCAGCATGGCGAGCAAAACAGCGGTTATTTTCTTCATTTGAAACGGTCCTTTCTTTTGCGGCATTCCGCCGCGGAAATCGTTCGGGAGTTTGTCTCGGCGAACAGTATTATCGTAGCACAAAAGGGCGCGCATTGTCAACGAATTGTCAATTTTCTGCGCGATTTTTCTTTTGAAAGCGAAAGGGAATTTGTGTGGCGGTTTCACACACGAAAGCAAAATTTGAAAACTTCCCGCCGTCGGGAATAAAAAGGGTGTCCGGCGCGAAAAATATGCGAAAAAATAGAAGAAAACAGGTTGACGAACGGAACCTTCTGTGCTATAATCATCAGTGTCGCAGAATATGCGGGTGTAGTTCAATGGCTAGAATCCCAGCCTTCCAAGCTGGTCGTGTGGGTTCGATTCCCATCACCCGCTCCAACCCGCAGAAAAGGGACGATTGCCTTGGGCGGCATAAAGAGATATGCGCCAATAGCTCAGCTGGATAGAGCAACTGCCTTCTAAGCAGTAGGTCAGGGGTTCGAGTCCCTTTTGGCGCGCCATATGGTGGATGTAGCTTAGCTGGTTAAAGCGCCAGTTTGTGGCACTGGAGACCGTGGGTTCGAATCCCATCTTCCACCCCATATCAAGAGGATGTAACTGATTTCAGTTACATCCTCTTATTTTTTGCCTAAAAATGGACAAGTGTTATTATTCGTGAGTACAATGCAACGTTTTTTAGAACCAAATCGGCGGCTTGATAAAACAATTTCCATTGGAATCACAGTTACTACCGATTTGATCAGGAATTTTTATATTCGGATGGTGTCATCCCCGTTTTGTTTTTGAACACTTTCAAAAAGTAGAAATAGTCCTCAAACCCACAGGCTGTACTGGTTTCAGAAATAGTATAGCCGGACCTGAGCATACGCTTTGCCTGGTTGACACGCAAGGTTACCTGCATTTGTTTGATCGTCATACCATATACGGTTTGGAATATAGTATTTAGACGATTGTATGTTTTCCCAAAGGTATCCTCATAATCCCGATTCTTCAAGTGCTTGTCTTTGTTGTCATCAATATATTGTAAGATTCGGTAGGCCAGTCTGCTTTCCAAATTACACCAAAGCTCTCTTTTTTGCACAGCGAAACTAATCTGGTACAGAATCGCCTGAATTTGGGATGATAAAAAATTTTTGCTTGAAAAAGGCAATGTTCGGTGCTGAATCGCGTACTCCATCAGATCAAAGCAGGGTAGCTCCAGAGGAATCTGTCCATGTAACGGAAGCAAAATATGATTGGTATCTACCTTTACAGGCGGTGGAACCTGAATACCTGTTGCCTGAAAATGAGCAAAATAGGCTGCATGATTATCATATTGAAGCCCGCAATGCTGCACGTAAGGAGGCAACAGGAAAAATTCACCGCTATGAACGACGTAATTCTCACCGTAGACACGGAAAGAGCGTTCTCCGCTGATCATCAATACCAGTACCCACTGCGTCATCATTCTATCCGGATGCATATTATTGCCGCTAAACTTATCGACATCCTCCACGCGAATCTCCTTGTTTAACTGAAACCAGTAGAGATCGGTTTGTTTTATATCCATGGTTGAACATCTGCCTTTTCCAGTAAAATGATCTTATGATATGTCTGCCTAAAAGGAGCCAGACAATAATTCAATAAATAGTTTCGTTTATTCCATACCATTTTCATTCTCTCCATAGACTTTTTTTCGGATACACTGTATGATCATTTCAAAGAATCCTAGGAGGGATACAACATGAAAAACGGTAAATTAAGAGTGGCGCTCGTAGGAGTCTCCTTCGGCGCGGAATTTATACCCATCTATCTGAAACACCCGGACGTAGATTCTTTGGTGTTAGTAGATACGAATGAAAAACTGCTGAATACGGTTGGCGATAAGTTTCTTCTGGAAGAACGCTTGACGGACTTTAATGCCATGTTGGAAGATAAAACCATCGACGCCGTCCATCTGGTAACACCGCCTGCTACTCATGCTCCCCTATCTATACAGGTGATGAACGCTGGAAAGCACTGTGCCTGTACCATTCCGATGGGAATGAGTATCGATGAATTGTACCAAGTCATCGATGCTCGAAAAAGAAGCGGGAAACACTATATGTTTATGGAGACCTCCGTCTATGGTCGAGAGTTTCTGTATGTGAAGAACCTTTACGAAAAAGGAGAGCTGGGCAGAATACAGTTCATGCGCTGCGCGCATTATCAAGATATGGAAGGATGGCCGGACTACTGGTTGGGCTTTCCTCCGCTGATGCATCCTACCCATGCGGTAGCGCCTTGTCTGATGTTGTTGGGCAAGCGTCCGGAAACCGTATATTGCAAGGGCTCCGGCAAAGTACGTAAAGAAGTGGAAGCTCCCTATGGTTGTCCATACGCCTTTGAGTCAGCTCTGATCTCCCTAAAAGACAGTGATGTAAGCATTGAAATGGCTCGGTTCCTCTACCACGTAGCCCGAGGCTACACTGAAAGTTTCAACATATATGGTGAACGAAAAAGTTTTGAATGGCAGCAGTTGGAATCGGAACAACCGGTACTGTTCTCCATGGCGCTTGGTGCAAATGCTGAACATGTTATGAACGATTACGGTCGAGGCGGCCTTGTGACGGAAGAACGTATCCAAATCCCCGACTATGCAGATCGTTTACCGGCGGAAATTGGGCGCTTCACCAAACAAACAGTGTATGATGACAGCAATCCTCATCTATCGTTCCTGCAAGGCGGTGGCCATGGTGGTTCTCATCCTCATTTAGTCCACGAGTTTGTCCGAAGCATTCTGGAAGATCGAACTCCGGTTCCCAGCGATATTGACGGCGCCTACTGGACCGGTGTAGGAATCTGCGCTCACCAATCTGCCATGGACGGTGGCGTGGTAAAACGTGTACCTGTTTTCGAATAGAAATCTTCTTTAGAATCCATAAATTCAACCAGACAGCCGTATTCCCTTGCCTTGAAGGGAACACGGCTGTCTTTTACTGTCTGTTTTTACACACCTATTTCCCCATAGGTTGGGTAGCTACGTAATGAAGCGCTCCGTCAGTGTTAAATTCATCCTTACAATAGCAAAAAGCAAAGAGCAAAACAACCGACCATTGGTTGAGTCCTCGCTTAAAACCATATTCTTCTTTTGTCTGTCTTCCGGCTTTACACAAGGGGGAGCTGTTGTTTCGCGGAAGCAAAATTCTCAACCGAAAGCCATCTTTTTTGCTGACATTGACGCGGGAAATGGCCCCTTTATATCAAGAAAGAAAAAACGGAAATGCCGCAGTTGTACAAAAAGAAAAAGTAAGAATCAAATCTCTGACTCAGCCGATGGCTTTTGACGGTTAAAACACAGGCGGAAAACGAGAAGTTTCGGGAGGAAAAAGTGCTCCTTTTAAAAGACTTTTATCAAATTCGAATAAATATCGGGTGAAAGTAGATAAAAAGTGGTAAACAATCATAAATTCAGCCATTTTGTTTGCAGGGCTTACGCTTTATAATATTGCCACAACATCCAATTTGACAAGTGAAAGCTTTGTCAGAGATAATGGAGAAAGGAAGATGAGGGTTATGACAGAAAATCCAATGGGAAGACAGCGGTCAGGTTGGCGGTATAAGCTATACCGAGCTGGCAGAGGGATTCAACGAAATTGGGGATTGTACTTGTTGTTACTTCCGGCGGTCGTGTTGCTGTTTTGCTTCAACTACTTGCCCATGTACGGCGTGCAAATTGCGTTCAGGGATTTTTCTCCTTCACAGGGAATTCAGGGAAGCCCTTGGGTGGGACTTTTGAATTTTCAAAAATTCTTTAACTCATTCCAATCTAAAAACCTGATTTGGAATACGGTGAGCTTGAGCTTGTATAGCTTGATTGCAGGCTTTCCGTTCCCTATTATTTTAGCTCTGATGGTCAACCAGATCCGGGTGAAACGATTCAAGCAGGTTTTGCAAGTGGTGACCTATCTGCCCCACTTTATTTCCACAGTGGTTATGGTGGGCATAATGTTAATCCTTCTTTCCCCCAGCAACGGAATCTACGGAAATCTGGCCCGGGTGCTTGGCGTTCAGAATCCGGTCAACATCATGGGAGAGGCGAGCGCCTTTCAGCACGTCTATGTGTGGAGTGATGTGTGGCAACACGCAGGTTGGGACAGCATTATCTACATTGCGGCGCTGGCAGCGGTGGATCCCTCTTTGTACGAGGCGGCAACGGTGGATGGTGCCAGCAAGATCCAACGGTTGTGGCACATTGATGTGCCTTTCCTGATTCCTACTGCAGTGATCCTGCTGATTATGCGTGCAGGCAATGTGATGAATCTGGGATTCGAAAAGGTGTATCTCATGCAGAACCCGTTGAACACCAGTATCAGCGAAGTAATCTCCACGTATGTATACAAAATCGGTATGATCAGCAATCAGTACAGCCTTTCTGCGGCAGTAAACCTGTTCAACACCGTTATTAACTTTGTATTGTTACTTCTGGTCAACGGATTTTCCAAAAAACTTGGAGACACAAGTTTGTGGTAAGCGGAGAACGTACGGACTGAAAATTTTTAGCGAAAAGAGGCGGATGCATTATGAGCGCACAAACAATACATAAATCACAAAAAGTGAGCAAGGCAGATGTTGTTTTCAACATTATTCTGTACGGAATCTGCGGCTTGATCTTGCTGCTGATTGCGTATCCTCTCTACTTTATCATCATTGCGTCTTTTAGTAACCCTTCTGAAGTGTCTAACGGCAACGTGTGGTTCTGGCCCAGCCAGTTCACGCTGGACGGATATAAAGAGCTGTTGCGTCACGGGAGTATCTGGATGGGTTATTGGAACACCATCCTTTACACGGTAGTGGGAACAGCCATCGGCCTGATTGTCAACATCTCTGCAGCATACTCTCTGTCTCGCAGAGATCTGGTAGGACGCAAGTTAATCACGTTTTATTTCATATTCACGATGTTCTTTAACGGCGGCTTGATTCCTACTTACTTCACCATTCGAGATTTTCATTTATATGACACATTCTGGGTTATGGTTTTGCCTTTCTCCGTAATGGTGTACAACATGATTGTGGCCAGAACATTTTTTGACTCCAGCTTGCCAAAGGATTTGTTGGATGCAGCACAGATTGACGGCTGTGGGAACCTGCGATTCTTTTTCTCCATCGCTCTTCCCCTCTCCAAAGCCGTAATCGCTGTAATTGCTCTTTACATTGCCGTGGCGCAGTGGAACTCTTACTTTAATGCTCTGGTTTACATACGCAGCGAGAACTTAAAACCGCTGCAGCTGGTGGTGAGAAATATCCTGATCACGAACCAGTCTTTGGTGGGTGCCGGTGACGGCATGGCTGCTCAGGAGGCCATGCGTTTGGCAAATTTGATGAAATACGCCGTTATCATCGTTACCACCGTGCCGATTATGTGCATGTATCCCTTTGTACAGAAATATTTCAGTCAGGGCGTAATGATCGGCGCAATCAAGGGGTGAGTTTTCTCCCCAAATCACTCTGTGACGTTACCTTGGGAATATACCCTGAGGATTTCACCGTCAAATAAAAAATCCTATAGTGAGGAGATGCAAACATGAAAGAAAAGTGGACAAAGCTAGGAAAAAGCCTGATTTGTTTGGCCCTGGTTACCTCCATGCTGGCAGGCTGTGGCGGCGGTGGCAAAAGCAGCTCTAGCAGTGGTGAACAGACAAGTGGCGGCACTTCAGGTGAGGTTGCAACAGGGGACGATAACTTCAATGAGACGGGCTTGCCTATTGTCAAAGAACCCGTGGAGTTAACTTTCCTTTACGTCAAAGGCGCTAATACGATGGATTTTAAAGACAACGCCATGTTCCAGCAGATGGAAAAGGACACCAACGTCAAGATTAACTGGCAGTACGCAGGCGATGCGGACTGGTCTGAGCAGAAGTCGCTCTTGCTGGCCAGCGGTGATTTGCCCGACGTATTCTTCGGAGACAATGCTCTGAAGGATAATGACATTGCCACCAACCTTGACATGTTCATTCCGCTGGAAGATTATGTGGAAAAGTATTGCCCCAACATCAAGGCGGCTTGGGAGGCAGAGCCCACTATGCGTCAGATGGTTACCAATCCGGACGGCCATATCTATACTCTGCCCGGTAAGAAGCCTCTGCGTCCGAAGGGCTGCGATACGCCCTTTATCAACAAGGCATGGCTGGATCGTTTGGGTCTGGAAATGCCCACCACCGTGGACGAGTGGTACGAAGTGCTGAAGGCCTTTAAGGAGCAGGACGCCAACGGCAACGGTGATCCGAACGACGAGATTCCTCTGACCGGCAGCGCTAAGACGAATCTGTTTGACTGGATCCGCTACATCAACCCCTGGGGTCTCACGGACAGCTTGCAGGAGAACTTCCTGGCTTTGGATCAGGAGACGCTGAAGCCTGTTTTCATTCCGGCTGACGAGCGCTACAAGGAAGCGGTTACTTTCTTCCATAAGTTATACGCAGAAGGCATTATGGATCCGGAGTTCATCACGCAGGATGGTTCCATGTCCGACGCAAAAATGAAAAACGCAGATGTATCTCTGGTAGGTACCGGTATCGCTTGGGAAACCTCCTCTGCTACTCAGCCTCATTCGGACGAATATGTTCCGATGCTTCCGCTGGCCGGTCCTAACGGCGACCGCTACATCCGCGGCAACGATGAAATCATCATTTATCATCGCAACGAGTATACCATTACCACCGCTTGTGAGCATCCCGAAGTGGCTATGCGTTGGGCGGATTACTTCTCTACCGATGACATTTCTGTCCAGTCTTACTGGGGCCCCTACGGTGTGGCGTTGAATAAGGACGAGGACGGCAACATTACCTTCTTGGATCCTCCCGAAGGGAAGAACGGTGACCAGTGGTACTGGGAGATTACTCCTCGCGACTACGGTCCGAAGTATGTGACCCCCGAGTTTGAAGCGAAGATCACTCTTCCTGAGGATAGCGGCGACGGCGCTAAATTGAAGGAAGACGAGATGATGAAGGAATTTGTGGCAAAGCCCTATCCTGTTGTGAACTACACCGCTGAACAGTCCGAAGAGATTGCTTCTCTGACGGTGGACATTTACAAGTATGTTAACGAGACCTGGGCCAACTGGATTGTCAACGGCGGCATCGACGAGCAGTGGGATGCCTATGTGGATCAGTTGAACCAAATGGGCCTGGAGCGTTTAATGGAGATTTATCAGGAAGCTCTGGATGTTTACAATAACGCGGGCTAATGGACAATTATTGATTTGTTGAGATTTTAGGAAAGCTTTCGAGCAAGACCTGAAGGCTGTTCCGGCCTTCAGGTCTTGCCTTGCTTTCATCGAAAATTCAAGAAATCAAATATGGAGAACAACAGATAGTGTTGGAGGAGTTTCATGGAGAAAAAAGTATTTCGCGTGGGAAGTGTAGGCATTGGTGGAATTTCTCGAGGCGTTCACCTTCCCGGAATTCACAAAAGCCCGGATCTGGAACTTGTGGCCGTGTGCGATCTAAAGCCTGAGCGCATGGAGTACGCCAGAAATACATACGGTATTCGAGAAGATCACTGCTTTGCGGATTATCACGATTTGATTGCCTGCCCGGATGTGGATGTGATTGACATTTCCACTTCCAACAACGCCCACTTCGAAGTGGCCAAGGCAGCTATTGAAGCCGGAAAACCGTTTTGCTTGGAGAAACCTGTCACCTTAACAGCGGAGGAGGCCGACATTTTGGCCAAAGCTGCACAGGAAAAAGGGATTCCCAATATGGTGTGCTTTTCCTACCGCTTTAAGGCTGCTGCCCGCTACGCCAAGGAATTGGTGGAGAAGGGAATGTTAGGCGACATTTATCACGTTTACATGCAGTATCTGCAGGGCGGCGGCGGTCCTTCCTATGATTTGCCCCGTTCTTGGAGATATCAAAAAAAGCTGACCGGAACCGGCGCACTGGGCGATTTGGGTTGTCACGCTCTGGATTTGGTAAGTTTTGTCACCGGTAAAAATTACCGGAAGGCTGTGGGACATACGGATACTTATGTGACCCAGCGCCGTCTGGAAGAGGGCGAAGGATACGGTCCGGTAGATGTAGATGACTTCTGCCATTACTTGATGGAGATGGATGGAAAGACCTCGGCGAATTTCTCTGTCACCCGATTTGCCTATGGCAGAGGAAATTACCAGCGTATGGAAATATACGGGAGCAAGGGCGGCTTGGTGTACAGCTTGGATGTTACTCCCGGTGTAGATGAATTAGAGGTCTGCTTTGGCTACCCCTATGACAGGTCCGGAATCTACACAAAGCTTCCCATTCCCCAGCGTTTCCAGTGCGATCAGATGCAGTCCTTTGCAGATATTCTCAACGGCTGCAGCGATGGCATGGCTGCCACCATTCAAGACGGCTGCCGCATTCAGCATGCATTGGACGTAATTATCCGCTCTGCGGAAGAAGAAAAATGGCTACCCTGTGATTAATTCATTATATGAGAGGAGTTTTTTTAAAATGGCAATTCGAGTAACTGTTTGGAACGAATATCTCCATGAGGTTCAATTCCCGGAAGTGGCTGAGGTGTACCCCAAGGGAATTCACGGCTGCATCGCAGACTTCCTGAAAGAAGCCGGTATGGATGTGAAAACCGCCACGCTGCGAGAGCCGGAACACGGACTGACTCAGGAGGTTGTAGACAATACGGATGTGTTGATTTGGTGGGGTCACATGGCTCATCAGGAAGTGTCGGATGAGATTGTGGATCGCGTTTACAATCGTGTTCTGGAAGGAATGGGCCTTATCGTTCTTCATTCCGGCCATGCCTCTAAAATCTTCCGGAAGCTGTGCGGAACGGATTCCTGGAAATTGAAGTGGCGTGAGGACGGCGAGAAGGAAATCCTTTGGGTTGTAGATCCCAGCCATCCCATTGTAGACGGTCTGGACGAGAAAATTATAATTCCGCACGAGGAGATGTACGGTGAGCGCTTTGATATTCCCCAGCCGGATGAGCAGGTGTTTATCAGCTGGTTCGAAGGCGGAGAAGTGTTCCGCAGCGGTTGCTGCTGGCATCGCGGAAAAGGAAAGATTTTCTACTTCCGTCCGGGCCATGAGGTGTTCCCCATCTATCATCAGCCGGAAATTCAAAAGGTGATTATCAATGCGGTGAAGTGGGCAGCGCCCATCCGTTTCCCCAATACCACCTTTGGAAATCCCGCACCCATTATGCCCGTTAAGGGAGAGATGGAACATAGTGTTCAGGGGCTTCACGACCAGAAGAGCATCTCCTAAGAAGCAGATGTGTTTCTCTCTTAATATCTCTTAACTAAGGAACCAATGTGAAAAGGCCAAGGTTCTTGCGCGGGAAGCAGGGATAACGAAAGCGCGCCTTTCATCAGCATCAGCCGTTGGAAGGCGCACTTTTTATCTGAAAAATTATTTCCCGGCAAGAGAATTCGAAAAAATCAGGTTCACTCCTGCAAAATGGATATCGCTTTTTGGTACTGCTGCTTTTTCCAGGTGTCCAGCAACTTATAGTCTCCTCTTTGCAACTCACTGACCAAACGAGCGTAGGTCGGCGCGATTTCATCGGCAGAACAATCCTCCACCAAATTCACGATCTGATTTTCCAGAAATTTCTGTTTTCGTTCGTCTGCCGTAGCCAGACGTGTGTTGGAGTAGAGGGAAAACAGGATTTCATAGTGAATGATCGGAACAGTGTACTGGCTGTCAATGCCGATAGATTTCATCGGTTTTGCATTCTTGAGCAAATCTCCAAGCCCGGAGCGCTCCAAAGCGTTCTCCTGTTCGGGAGAAGGCTCCATGTTTTGCAGATAAAATGCTGCCAACAGTCTGGCTTGGAATTGGCTTTGTGTGCTGCTTTTAACAAACAGGGTGGAGACGTATTGTTCCTCGAAATTGTTGCTGAGTGCCGGTTTCCGTCCGGAATCCGAGAGGATGGGCGAGAGGATTTCATATTGTTCCCAAATTGGGTGGTTTTCCGGGAGCAGGGAGAGCAGCTTACCCAGCGAGGGGGAAGCCGCCAAAAAGATCTCGCCGTTTTGCAGCTGTCTGAGCAGGGACTCTTGACTGAGGGTGAATACATCGCGGGAAAGCAGTCGCTCACGGAACAGGGTGTTCATAAACTCCAGTGACTCCAAAGTACCGGGGTGAAAAAAAGGATCCTCCCACGCAGTGCCGGTATCGGCGGTGACGCCAAACATCTGTTGAAGACTGGGAAGCTCCACGTAGCAGGGAATCAACTCCGGATAGGCTTTCCGAACGGCTTTTAGCTGTTCCAAGCAATACGCTTTGGACAGGGGCTGCTGACTATCCCAGTGGATTTCTTCCAGAATGTCTTTGCGACCAATCATAGCGGCGGCAGACTTGATAGAGGTATCCTCAGAGAGAATGGTTCTGGTATGCGGATAGGCGTAAACATCTCCCTGAAAATTTCCGCACCACCGGATGAAGTTTTCGGGCAGGGTAAAGCCGGGAATTTCCTTGTTCAGCAAGTCCTGCAGAGCCCAGGTAGTTCCGGTTGTTTCCAATCGTTTAAAGTTGGAATCGGTGTACCAACAGGTGACCACATCTGCAGAGATTCCCGATGCTGTCATGTTCAAATATTTTTCAATGGTGCAAAAGGAGAGTTCCACAGGTGTTCCGGCCAATTCGGTGCAATCCTCTTGGGAGAGAAACAGGTTAGCATAGGAGGAATCCGTCTCGCCATAAGGTGTTATGAAAATCCATTTCAAAGCGGTTTCTTTCTCGGAGGATGTCGTCTGAAAGGGAGAGGGACTGGAAGTTGAGGGTGAGCGAATACAGAAAATAAGAAAACATACGGCAATCAATCCGACAAGCGTTTGAGCAAGCTTATAGGGAAATAAGCTTTTGCGCTGTTTATCGTTGTGTGGAGTATCCATGGTAATTCCTTTCTTTTGGAGTATAGCTGTGTCGACTACGAGTCGATAGGAAAAATTGACATTTTTTGCTATACTTGTTATACTATATCATAATAAGCCAATAATCTCAAAATGTCCAGAGGTTTTTTATGTAAATTTTATAAAAACTGAGTTTGAGATTTTAATACCGGTTTTTTGATGATAGGAAAGGAGAAAAAAGTGAAACAGTGGCTGAGTCGGATGAAACTAGCGCACAAAATGGTTCTTGGGTTTTTGGGGCTCATCGCTCTGCCGTTTACCTTGCTGTCGGTGTTCAGTTTTGCCTCGGTTGCGTCGCACTATGAACATCAGCTGGCGCAGGATGGGCAATATATGCTGAACATGGTAGTCAGTGATGTGAACGAAAAAATGGATCATGTGGAAATGCTGATGCAGGTGTTGTCCTGCAATCAAAATCTGATTGCTTTTCTGTCTCACGATTACAATGGCGCCGTCTCTCACGAGGAGTACACGCAAACTGTGATGCCGTTGCTGCAGGGAGCGAGCAACGCGGTGTCACCGCCTCTGGAACGCGTCTATTTACTGACGAAAAACACTACCATCCCGGAGGGCTACAGCGCAGTGTACCATTATGATTCTGTTCCGAAGAGTATTCCCACAGAGCTGTTGGAGAACGGAAGGGAAGCCACTTGGTATCATGCGGAGATAGACGGAAAAGATGTGTTGTACTACCTTTGTCCCATTGTTTCCTCGGTGTATAAAAATCAGGGGTATCTTTTGGCCAAAATGCGCGTGGACGAGTTGTTCCCAGAGTTCGGAATGCCGCAACAGAGTGGTGTGGCCCTATTCCTACTGGATGAGGAAAACCGACCTAAACTCAGCAATGTAACTCTGAATTCTGATTTCCGTTTCCCGCAAACCGCAGGTTATCATGAATCTGTGCGGTATTTTTCCACCGAGATTCAGCGGGTTTCTCTGCGCGTGGGTGTGGCGCTGCCAGTGTCGGAACACGGATATTTGCAGCAGAGTTCTCTGCTCATCTTAATCTTCATGGGTTTTCTTTCGCTACTGTTTTTGTCTCTGTTCTTTTCCATGATTCGCTCCATCAACTCTCGTCTTCAGAGGTATGGAGATGAGATGGAGCGCATTGCCGAATCCGGTTTCAACGGGGAGTTAGCGGTGGAACGTCAGGATGAAATTGGAGTGATTGGAAATCAATTCAACCGTGTCTTGGGTAGAATGCGCGTCTTAATGCAGGAGAATATCCAAAAGGAAACCGCATATAAAGACGCTCAGTTAAAGGCTCTTCTGCTTCAGATCAATCCTCACTTTATCTACAACACATTGGACATGTTTGCCGGAAAGCTGACTTTGGACGGAGAGTTTGAAACGGCGGATTACATTTGCGACTTTGCCCAGATGATCCGCTATAACACCATGACGAGCACAGAGCTTCCTTTGGAGAAGGAACTGGAGCATGTGATTAATTACGTGAACCTGGAGAAGTGCCGGTATGGAGACAGCGTGGAGCTGCGGATTCATGTCCCGGAGGAGCTTCGGCAGATCATTATTCCCCGCTTTTTGCTTCAGCCTATTGTGGAGAATTCCTTTGAGCATGGGTTTACCGGGATGGCTCCGGAGGAGAAAAGGCAAATTATCATCACGGCCCGCAAGATGGGGGATCGAATGATTCTTCGTGTACGGGATAACGGCAGGGGAATGAGTCTGAAACAAGTGGAGGAGATGAATCAAAAATTCTCTCAGCCCTATGATGCCATAGCTTTGCGTCATCAGAAAGAGCATGGAATTGGGCTGGATAATATCAATGATCGACTTCAGATTTTTTCTCATTCCAATGATCGTTTGGTACTGAGAAGTCGGGAGGGAAAGTATACCAGTATGTTTATTTTACAAACATTATAGCAGTTTTTTAGAAAAGGTAAACGCAAAAAGCTGTCTTATAACGGTGTGCTTTTCGCCGGTGTTGTCCAAGTAAGACGGAGAGTTTGACAGAAAAGCGGAGGATGCAGATGCTTACAGTGATGGTAGTGGATGATGATCCCCTTTTGTGCACAGCCATGCGACGAAAGATAGAGATGATTGACAGGGAAAACCAGTTAGGAATTCAAGAGACGCTGATAGCCCACTCGGCCCAAGAGGCATGGGGGATTTTGCAGGAAAAGTCCGTTGATATATTGATCAGCGACATTCGAATGCCCTATCAGACGGGTCTGGAGCTGGCGGACAAGGTAAACGAGGCTTTCCCGGAGATTCAGGTGGTGATTCTGAGCGGCCATGACGATTACGAGTATATGCGGAGTGCTCTCCGCAGCGGAGTGGTGGATTATCTGCTCAAGCCCGTAAAGCTGGTGCAAATTCAGGAAGTGCTGCTCAAGTGTCAGGAAAATCTTCGCCGCCGGAAGGCGCAATCTCTCCGAAACGGCAACGACCGGGAGGTACTGGAAAACTGGCTCAACGGTTTACTCGCGGGTAAAACCGGAAAGCCCCCGGTGGAATTTCCCCATCCGGTGTTCTGGGTTGCATGGCCTTTTGGCGGGGAAGGAGAAGACGGTTTCCGGGCTGAGGAAGTCTTTGCCGAGGAATCGTCGGAGGATGTGGCGGCATTCTTTTTTCGCAACGTAACGCAAGACGCAGTTGTGCTGTTGAATACCGAAAGCAGCCGGGAGGACATTGTAAAAGCGTACATCGAAACGTGTCAGGAGTCCTGTGTCAGGCAGGGGGCGGGACGGCCCTGTTTTGCAGTGAGTCGACCGTTTACGCGTTTGGAGGAGTATCCTGTGTTTTATAAAGAGGCACGGTACACCATGGCCTATCGCATGCTGGAGCCGTTCGACCTTCGGTTTTCCTCTGCTCAAGCGGCTACGGAGCAAAGCCGGTTTCCGCGATTTCAAGCCCGGATTCATTCGGCCTTTCAGAGCAGAAATTTTGCTGAGCTTTATCAGTTGCTTCAAAAAATCTTCTGTCGGGAATTTTTTCAGGAGCAGCCCTTTCCTAAGGAGATTCGACGATTTTATGTGTATTGGGAGTCTCAGGTTCAGGAGATGGCTTCTGCGTATCATCTGGAATTGGAAGCGTTTCCCCACTTTAGCAGATTTGCCAGTTTAAATGAAATGCAAGAATACCTGCAGAAGGTTTTGAAGCAGATGGAGGCGGCTGTGCAGACCGCTACAAACAAGTATGCCCATATTCTTTCCATAGCAAAGCAGTATGTGCAGAATAATTACAACCGCGATATCAGCATGGACGAAGTGGCCGAGATGGTTTCCATGAGTTACAGCTACTTTAGCCGTGTGTTTAAAGAGCAGCTTCATCAAAGCTTTTCGGAATATGTTCTGTCTGTCCGAATGCGAGAGGCCAAGCGGTTGATGGAAGAGGATCCCGCAATCAAAATAAAGGAAGTGGCAGAACTGGTTGGCTATGAAAGCGTGTATACCTTTTCCAGAGCGTACAAGCAGTACTATCATGTCTCACCGAAACAGGATCGAGACGGCTAACCGGAATTTTTGCCAAAACATAGACAGCATATTTGAGAAAGGAACTTTAAAATGGAATATAAGAAACTTGGGAAAAGTGATGTACTGGTCTCGGAGCTCATTCTGGGTTGCTGGGCCATGGGAGGAGATTATTTTGGCGCAACAGAGGACAAAAGCTCTTTGGAGGCGTTGGAAGTATCCTATGAGAATGGTGTGAATACCTTTGACACGGCCGAGATTTATGGCGATGGCCGTTCCGAGCGAGTGGTGGGCGAGGCTGCCCGCCGGATTGGCAGGGACAAGGTGCGAATCATCTCCAAGGTGTTCAAGCCCTCTATGTCCCACGATAAGATGATTAAAGCCTGCGAAGACAGCCTTCAGCGCTTGGGTACCGATTACTTGGACGTTTACTTTTTACACTATCCGGTAGCGGAGGAAGAGGTTACCATTCAGGAAAGAATGGAGACCATGGAAGAACTGAAAAAGGCCGGAAAAATTCGAGCGATCGGGTTGTCTAACTTCTCTCTGGAAGAGATGAAGGCGGCTATGCGATTTGGACAGGTAGATGTGATTCAGCCTTGCTACAGCCTGCTGTGGAGATACGATGAAGCCTTGCTGGAGTTTAGCCGAAAGCAGGAGATTTCGGTGATTCCTTACAGCACGCTGGCTCAGGGATTGCTGACGGGAAAGTACCAAAAAGGCGCAGTGTTCACGGACGGACGTGCTCGAGCGGCTCTGTTCCAGCCGGAAAACTACGATAGGTGTCTGGAAGTGACGGACGTACTGTCACAGATCAGTGCGAAATATGGCAAAACACCGGCCCAAGGCGCCATTGCTTGGCTGCTGCAAACCCCAGGGATTACGGCACCGATTGTCGGAGCGAAAAACGGAAGACAGGCTCAGGAAAATTTGAAAGCCGCCGGCTGGCAATTCAGTAAGGAAGACTACGATGTGATTGACCGAGCCAGCAGACGCTTTATGGAGGGCTTACCCCATTACACACTGTTCTTCAATACGGAGACAACAAACTGAGAGGAGAGAAAAGAGAATGCCATTGGTTAAAGTAAATGAGCTGCTGCACCACGCCACGGAAAACGGTTACGGAGTAGCTGCTGTGAACGTGTTCAACTACGAGACGATTAAGTGGGTGGCTGAGGCGGCCAATCGGGAGCGAATTCCGGTGATTGTCCAGTTTTATCCCGGCTTCGACAAGTACATCGCCTTAAAACATGTGGCGGCTATCGCCAAAGATTTTGCAGAAAAATCTTCAGTGCCTATCGGAGTACATCTGGATCATTCTGCCGGCTATGAAATAGCAGTGAGCGGTGTGCGGGATGGCTTTCCGTCTGTGATGGTGGACGGCTCAGCGTTGCCGTATGAGGAAAATATGGCGCTGACAGCAGCGGTTGTGAAAACAGCAGCGGTGTTTGGCGTAGACGTAGAGGCCGAACTGGGTCATGTGGGCTCGGGAGCCAATCTGGATGACATCGTCAACAGCGATCATTACACCGACGTAAAGCAGGCTGTGGAATTTGTGAAATGCACGGGTTGCGGATCTCTGGCGGTGGCTGTGGGCAATGCGCACGGTGCCTACGTGCAAACCCCGAATCTGGACTTTGACCGTATTGCTTCTTTGCGTAGCGCTCTGCCCATTCCGCTGGTACTGCATGGGTGTTCGGATATTCCTCCCGAGCAGTTGCAGGAGAGTGTGCGCCTGGGTATGAGCAAGTTCAACATAGCCACTGAGTATTTTCGGGCTTGCTATCACGGTGTGGTACAGCATGGGGATCCGGCTGAAAAGAACGGGGACATGTTCCGAATGATGATGGAGACTTCCGAAAACGCTATAGATTTTGTGCGTGGTAAAATGCGTTTGCTTAATCCGAATAAGTTTACATTTTAGTTAACTTAACGCAAAGGAGGCTTTAGGAAGAGTTGTGTTAAAAGAATTTGAAATAGCGGGCTATGACATGCCCTGTGTAGACTTGGCAGTGAATGTGGATGTGTTTCCCAAGCCAAACGGAGGAACCGGGATAAACGCTATGAGCTGGCAGGGCGGAGGAAAAGTGGCTACCGGCATGGTGGCGGCAGCCAGATTGGGAGCTAAATGCGCCATGATAGGTGCGGTGGGAAGCGATGACTACGGCGAGTTTTGCTTACGGGATTTTGAACGTCATGGAATTGACATATCCGGAATGAAAACACGCCAGGGAGAAACGACATCTCTCTCCATAGTGCTCAGCGACCGCGAGACGCAGGGACGGAGTATCGTGTACCGATCCGGCACGGCAAATCCCCCTACGTTGGAGGAGATAGAGGAACGAATTCTGACAGGGTGTCAGTGGTTTTTTATCTCTCATGCCACACATGTGGCAATGGAATCAGCCAAGCTGGCAAAGAAAGCGGGAGCCAAAATCATCGTGGACGCCGATTCCTACTCATCGGAAATGATGGAGAATATCGGCATCATCGACGTTTTTATTGCTTCGGAATTCTTCTATAAGGTGCTTTTCCGGGGAAAGGAGGAGGCCTTTGAAGCAAATTGCCGGGAGGTCCAAAAAATGGGCCCTTCTATTGTGGTGTTCACGTTAGGAGCCAAAGGCTGCATAGGGTACAGCGAGGAGGATGGCTTTTTTCAGATGCCCTCCTTTGCAGTGGATGTGCAGGATACAGTGGGGGCCGGAGATGTGTTCCACGGCGCATATACCGTAGGATTGCTGCGCGGGCTTTCTTCCAAAGAAGCCGCTCGGCTTGCCACGGGAGTTTCTTGCATCAAGTGTACCAGAATTGGTGGCAGAGCCGGCATTCCCGATTGGAATACGGTGCAGCGCTTTTTGCGCACCGGGGAAATCGACTATACGGAAATTGATCAGCGTGTAGAATTTTATAGGAGGAAGTTGCAGGTATGAAAAAGCAGAACATTGTGATTGGCGTAGCGCCTACTAAGCGCAGCTTTTTGAGCATGGAGGAGGCCAAGCGGCAAAAGGAAAAGTTTATGGCTGTTATTCGCGGTATTCATCCGGATGTGGTCACTCTGGTGGATATTGATGATATATGCGAAAACGGAATACTGTTCGAAACGGAAAAAATAACGCAGGTGGTGGAAAAATTCCGCCGGGCAAAGATTGACGCGCTGTTTACCCCCCATTGCGATTTTGGTGAAGAGCAGTGTGCCGCAGGAGTAGCGGCGGCGATGAAGGTACCCACCTTGGTATGGGGTGCTCGGGATGAGCGGCCTAACACCGACGAAAGCCGAGGAAGAGATACGCAGTGCGGCATGTTTGCCTGCACCAAGGTGATGCGCCGGTTCGGAGTGCAGTATAGTTATATTTGGAACTGCGAGACCGAAAGCGAGGATTTCCGCAATGGCTTTGACAGCTTTATCCGTGTGGTGTCCGTTATAAAGGCGGTGAAAAATCTGCGAATCGCCAAGTTTGGAGCAAGACCGGAACCGTTTATGAGTGTGACGGCCAATGAGGGAGATTTGGCAACCAAATTGGGTGTGACTGTGGTGCCGATATCTCCTAACACAGTGGCAGCCCGTATGGATCAGTTGATCGGTGAAAATTCTCCCAGATTACAAGACTACGTGGCGGATGTAAAGCAACGTATGGATGCTTCCGGTATGAAGGAAGAGGCGGTGGAGAGAGCCGCAGCAGCTAAACTGGCCATTCAGGATCTGATGGAGGAAAAGCACTGTGCAGCCGGAGCGATGGAGTGCTGGAGCGCGGTTACAGTTTTAGGCGCACCTGTCTGCATGGCTTTGGGTGAGCTGTCTGATGAAGGATTGCCGGTTTCCTGTGAGACGGATGTCAACGGAGCGGTGACCATGGCGATGTTGCAGGCGGTTACCTTGGGCAAAGAGGCCTGTTTCCTTGCGGATTTGACCATTCGCCATCCGCAGAACGACAACGCGGAGCTGCTGTGGCATTGCGGTCCCTTCCCGTATTCCTTGAAGGATTCTTCCAGTGTTGCCCGACTTGTCCAGGGACAGGAACGGTTTGAACTGAAAAAGGGCCCCATTACGGTATGCCGTTTCGACGATGTGGACGGAAAGTACTATCTGTTTGGCGGTGAGGGCAAAGGAGTAGACGGACCCGAAACCAATGGAACCTATGTGTGGTTCGAAACGAACAACTGGAAGATGTGGGAAGAGAAGCTGATGTTTGGGCCTTATATCCATCATGTGGGTGGAATTTACGGAAACTACAAAAAGGTGTTGCGGGAAGCCGCCCGTTATCTGGGAATGATTTTTGATGATGCGGACGAACAGGGCGTGTATAGCCTGTAATCTTAGAAAGGAAAAATTGCCATGAGAGAGATTGTTTCAAAACCGTTGGATCGGGAGGCGTTTCGTCCCTATGGAGATTTTGTGGATTTGCTCCATATCAAGCAGATGGATGCTATGGCCGGAGCGGATAATATCTTCATCCCGGACCTGACGACACTCCGTTTAGATGAAAGAATGCAGGCCTCGGTATGCGTGGCACGGGTGTCCCAGTGTGAGAGAATCATCACCGCTGTGGAATACCATGGATTTACCAGCGAGGGAATTCTTCCTCTGGATGGTGACATTGATATATTTGTGGGACCTTCCAGTTTTCAGGTGAACCCTGCGTCCATTGAGGCGTTCCGTGTTCCCCGGGGTACCTTTGTCCGGCTGAATCCCGGTGTGCTTCACGGCCGCCAGTTTGTCGTGGATTCCCAGAGCGTCAATGTAATGATCTTGCTGCCGGAGCGTACCTTCGGAAATGACTGTGTGTTCACGCGGCTGGCAGAATCCGATCAGATTAAAATTCTGTTGTAAAGGAGTGATTCCATGAATCGAGAGGCAATATTTCACAATCCGGTCAGCAATTATGCGTTTCCCATTTCCTATGAAAAGTTCAAGGTTCGTTTGCGTGCAGGGAAGGGCGATTTGGACCGAGTGACTTTGGTCATTGGAAATAAATACCTCTGGCACACCCGCAAGGAAGTTCCCATGGAGGTGGAAGGTTCAGACGAGCTGTTTGATTACTATTCTTATGTGTATCCGGTAGATGACCCTCGCGTTGCCTACTACTTCCTTTTGGAAAAGGGGGACGAACAGTGGCTGTATGGGGACAGCGGTTTCGCAAAGCCGGAACTGGTCAACATAGACGAGGATGAATCTTCAGCCTTTGTTAACTTCCATTTTCCGTTTATCAACCGCATTGACATCCATAAAAAGCCATCTTGGGTCAACAGTGCGGTGTTCTATCAGATTTTTCCGGAGCGCTTTTGCAACGGAAACCCTAAGCTTTCTCCGGAGAATGTGGCGCCTTGGGGCACCGCGCCGGACAGACAGATTTTTATGGGCGGAGATTTGCCGGGTATTACCCAAAAGCTTTCCTATTTGGAAGAATTGGGAGTGAACGCCCTGTATTTGACCCCGATTTTTGAAGCCACTTCCAACCACAAGTATGACACCGTGGACTATACGCGCATCGATCCTCATTTTGGCGATGAATCCGATTTGGTGGAGCTGATTAATCAGGCTCATAAGCGTGGCATCCGAGTGATTTTAGACGGCGTGTTCAACCATTGTGGCGGAGGTTTTAGGCAGTTCCAAGATGTGGTAGAGCACGGAGAGGAATCTCCTTTCCGGGATTGGTTTTACATTCGAGAATTTCCGGTGAGTTTTGATCCTTTGAATTTTGATTCTTTCGGAGACACTCCCTATGCCCCCAGACACCCCGGTTTGAAAAATTTATCTGAAGAACAGTTGAGAACGGCCTGTATGCCCAAGTGGAACACGGAAAATCCTCAGGCGAAGGAATATCTTCTGGGAGCCGTGGCCAAGTGGACCCGCATGGGTATTGACGGTTGGAGACTGGATGTAGCCACCGAGGTGGACTCCCATTTCTGGAGAGAGTTCCGGGAGACCGTTCGGGGGATCAATCCCGACGCACTGATTATCGGAGAGTTCTGGCGCAATTCGGAAGCGTGGCTTCAGGGGGATCAGTACGATGGCGTGATGAACTATGGTGTTCAGCGCGCGGCAGTGGAGTACTTTGCCAAGAGCGCAGTGGCTCCTCAGCGTTTTCAGGAGATTCTCACGGAAAATTTGATGCGCTATTCCGATGCGGCCAATGACTCTATGCTCAATTTGCTGGACAGCCACGACACTGCCCGCTTCCTTACGGTCAGCGGAGGGAATACGGCGCGGTTGAAAAACGCGGCGGCTTTCCTGTTTACCTTTGTGGGTATGCCCTGTACATACTATGGCACGGAAATTGGTATGACGGGTGAGAACGACCCGGATTGCCGTAAGGCGTTCGACTGGGAGGAATCTCATTGGAATACGGATTTGCGGACGCACTATCAGAAGCTGATGCGGTTGCGAAAAACCAGAAAAGCACTGCAGGAGGGAACCGTTAGATTCCGTTCTCAGGGAGATTTGTTTGTTATGGAACGCCAATTGCAGGAAGAGCTTCTGGTGACGGTAATCAACAACACAGATTGTCCCCAAAACTACACATTGTCGGGAAATCACGTCCGCGATTTGTTAAGTGAAAAGGCCTTTGAAGGGGCTCAGAATGCCACCGTGGTGGAAATTCCTCCCTTCTCTGCAATGATTCTGGAAAAAATAAATTAATTTTATTTAATTTATAATTTAATTTAAAGGAGTTGTAATCAACATGGAAAAGAAAGTTATTCGCGTAGGATCTGTAGGCGTAGGAGCCATCTGGGGCGGCGTGCACGAGCCCGGTATTGCCAAGAGTCCCGATTTGACCTTGGTGGCCATCTGCGACATTGATGAGAAAAAGCTCGAAGCCGTTGGCGAGAAGTATGGGATTCCTCCGCAGTACCGCTTTACGGATTATCGAGATTTGGTTAACTGTGACATTGTAGATGCAGTGGATATCTGCACCTCTAATGACGCCCACTTCAAGGTGGCAATGGCTGCCGTGGAAGCCGGCAAGCCGTTTAACCTGGAAAAGCCCATCACCCTGACCGCAGAGGAAGCAGACATACTGGCCAAGGCGGCTCAGGAGAAGAATGTCAAGAATATGGTGTGCTTCTCCTACCGATTCAAGGCTGCTGCCCGCTATGCCAAGGATCTGATTGCGCAGGGCAAGATCGGGCGTGTCTATCACGTGAATATGCAGTATTTTCAGGCGTGGGGATTGCCCCGTGCCAACTGCCCCTTAGTATGGCGCTATGTCAAGAGCAGAACCGGTACAGGTGCTCTGGGAGATCTGGGAAGCCATGCCTTGGATTTGGTACGATTTGTGACGAACAAAGAATATACACGCGTTGTGGGACATACCGGTACTTACGTACACGAGCGTCCGTTGCTGGACGGCAAAGGCGTCGGAAAAGTAGATGTGGACGATTTCAGCAACTACATGGCGGATATGGAAGATGAGATTTCTGTCAGCTTCCAGATTACCCGATTTGCTTATGGCCGCGGTAACTATCAGCGTATGGAGATTTACGGTAGTGAGGGTGCCATTGTCTACAGCTTGGATGCCACACCTGCCGGAATTGACGAAATTGAAGTTTGCTCCGGAGACATCAATGCCGATGCCCATGTTTTCAACCATCTGCCTATTCCGCAGCAGTATTTCTCCGATCAGATGCAGTCCTTTGCAGACATTGTGAATGGTACCGGTGATGGTCTTGCTGCCAATATTCAGGATGGACAGGCAAACCAGCACCTGCTGGATGCTATTGTAGAGTCCGCAGAGAAAGGCACATGGTTATCACTTTAAGCAAAATTCCAAAGGCGAAGAGTGACGGTGACTGGAAAGAGATGCAGGCACCTTTGAAAATCAGTGTAGAGTAAGCAACCGCGTTCCGCTTTAATTTTAAGGCGGAACGCGGTTAACTCTATGTAAAGAAGCATTTGAACGATACAGTTGAGAAAAAGGCACAACTTACGGAGGAAAATCCGTAGGTTGTGCCTTAGCTTTATTCGTGAAATTAGAATGGATTACGTACCCTTTATTCAGTCAATCTCGCCGTTGGCTTTCGCGGCCTCAATAACCTTCTGCGCAACATTCTGCGGGGCTTCTTCGTAGCGCACGAAATCAAACGTGAAGCTGCCTCTGCCCTGCGTGACCTGGCGCACATAGGTGCTGAAATCGTACATTTCGGCCATCGGCACTTCGGCGTCTACGGTCTGATAGCCGACGGTTTCTGCCGGAGACATGCCCAGCACGCGGCCGCGGCGCTTGTTGACTTCGCCCATGATATCGCCCATGTTAGCGTCCGGCACGGTAGCCTTCAATTCGCCGATGGGCTCAAGCAGAACGGGGTTCGCCTGCGGCATGCCGTTTTTATAGGCAATGGAAGCAGCGGTCTTAAACGCCATTTCGCTGGAGTCTACGGGGTGATAGGAGCCGTCATACAGCGTCGCCTTGAGACCGACGACCGGATAACCGGCGAGAGGACCTCTTGCGATGCACTCGCGCAGACCCTTTTCAACGGCGGGGAAGAAGCCCTTCGGCACTGCGCCGCCGACAACGCGCTCTGCAAACTCCAAGCCGTCTGCATCGCAGGGGGAGAATTCGATCCACACGTCGCCGAACTGGCCGTGGCCGCCGGTCTGCTTCTTATGTCTGCCTTGTACGGAAACGGTCTTGCGGATCGTCTCGCGGTACGGAACGCGCGGGCTGCGCAGCGTGACATCTACGCCGAACTTCGTCTTCAGCTTGGAGACGATGACATCAAGGTGCTGTTCGCCCATGCCGCTGATGACCATTTCTTTGGTTTCTGCGTTATTTTCAAAACGAATCGTCGGGTCTTCTTCCGCAAGACGCATGATGCCCTGCGCGACCTTATCTTCGTCGCCCTTGTTCTTCGGGACGATGGCCATACGCATCTCCGGGGTGGGGTATGCGATGCCGTCCAGTGTGACCTTGCGTGCGGGTGCACAGAGCGTATCGCCCGTGTTGACGCCGGCAAGCTTCGGGATGGCGCCGATATCGCCCGCAGTGATGGCTTTTACATCTTCCTGCTTTTTGCCGCACATCATGACGGTTTTGCCGACGCGCTCCGTGTTTCCGGTGCGCATGTTGATGAGCGGGGTCTCTGTGGAGATTTTGCCGGAGAGCACCTTTACGTAGGAAAGTTTGCCGATGAACGGGTCTGCAACGGTCTTGAAGACGATGGCAGCCGTGGCGGCATCTTCCTTAACGGCAATCTCAACGGGGTTGCCGTCTACGTCTACGCCGATTTCCGCGCCCTTATCCGCCGCGCTCGGGGCGAGCCAGCAAAGGCCGTCCATAAACTGCTCCATGCCGCGCATGAGCATAGCGTCGCCGCAGAATACGGGCGAAATGGTGCCGTTTTTAACACCCTGGGAAACACCGACGATAACCTCTTCCGGCGTGAATTCTTCGCCGGAGAAATATTTCTCGAACAGCTCGTCACTCGTTTCGGCGACGGCCTCGTAAATGGCGGTACGCAGACCCTCGAGGCGGGCGCCCATGTTCGGCATATCTACCTGTACAGGCTTGCCGCCGGAGTAATCGTACGCCTTATATTCCAGCATATTGATATATTTATCTGCCTTGCCGTCCTCAAAATACGGCACAACAATCGGGCAGACGGACGGGCCGAAGCTCGCCTTTAAATCTTCGAACACTTTATAGAAGTCGGAACCTTCATCGCACAGGCCGTTTACGAAGAAAATCTTAGACAGGCCGCGCTTTTCCGCTGCCGCAAAAGCCTTTTCCGTACCGACGGAAACGCCGCTCTTGCCTGCAAGCACGATGACAACGGATTCTGCCGCGCGTGCGGCTTCATACAGACCGCCCTGGAAGTCGAAAAGACCCGGGGTGTCCAGCAGGTTGATCTTTTTATTTTTCCATTCAAACGGTGCCACGGCCGTGGAGACAGACGTCTTGCGGCGGATCTCCTCCGGGTCGGAATCACAGACCGTGTTGCCCTCGCCTACTTTACCGCGACGATCGGATGCGCCTGCAAGATAAAGCATAGCTTCCGCGAGGGAGGTCTTGCCGGCGCCGGAATGGCCTGCCATAGCAACGTTGATGATGTTCTTAGCCGGATATGTGTTCATGGAAAAACACCCCTTATATGTATAATTTACAATTTCAATTTGAGATTGCTCTTTAATTATATATCATATTGCCAGCTATTGCAATGGTGAATTGCAATTTATACAGATATTCTATTTTGTGTATTTGAAGTTTATGCATGTTGTATATTTAGAAAATGTTTTTTGCAATAAGTTTTCAAATTCCTTTTGAAAAGGATAGAATTCGGCAGGATTTGAGAAATATATAGCAGACTTCTTCCGATGAGGGAGCTGCCAGCGAAGCTGACTGAGGGAGAAATACAGCGGGCTAACGAACCTCACAGCACCTTTTTCATATTATAGAGAAATCCTCTCCCGGCGTAGCCGGGAGAGGATAAATTATATCAGTCGGCAAAAAGATTTCGCTTTCTGCGGAGCTCGACCAAAGGCGCTGCCTTTGGAAACTACAACCGAACGAGAAGTTCGGTTTCAACTTCTTTGAAAAAAGTTGGATCAAAAGCTTTCAGCGACTCTTTCCATGTTACTCAACTGTTTCGCGGCTTAAAAAATCGGACGCGAGCTTGCCGAGCCGCAAATGCTCCTGCGTTTCGCCGGGCTTTGCGTCTTCGTCTTTAATGAGCAGGAACATGCCGCACAAATCGCCCGCACAGGAGATGGGGAACGCTGCGTTTGCGGTGCGCAGCCCGCCCTCCGCCGCCAAAACGGTGTCCTCGCCGGAGGAGATGAATGCCTTTTTGCGGCGCATCAGCTCATCCAATTGCTTGGAGACGGGCTTATCCAGCAAATCCTTTTTCGGGATGCCTGCCGTTGCGATGATGCGGTCGCGGTCGCACACGGCGGTGCCGATGCCGCTTGCCGCCGAGATGCACTCCGCCATGTTTTTGGCGCTTTCGTTTAGTTCTCCCACGGGCGAGTATTTGCGGAAGATGATGCTGCCGTCTTTGTCGATGAAAATTTCAAGCGGCGTGCCCTCGCTGATCTTCATGGTGCGGCGCAGCTCTTTCGGCACCACCACTCGCCCGAGATCATCCATACGTCTGACGATACCGGTTGCCTTCATATCTCAAATCTCCCTTGTTTTCAAAGTTTCGGTATGGGTAGTATTTGAGAAATGCGGGGAATTATACACGTTACAAAGTTTTACGGAAATACACAGTGATGCGTCCGGTACCTGCTTTGACGTGAAAAGCGGCATGGTTTGAAAAGGATTGTCTCCGATATTGATATAAAAAATCAAGCGTCATGCTGGAGTAAAAGCACGGCGCTTGACTTATTAAAAATAAATTTTAATCTTCCACAGGCGTTTCCAAATTGTTCATTACAAGCCCTGTGATAAGCTTCGGGTAAAAATACGTGGACTTCTGCGGCATCTTTTCGCCCGCAGCCGCTACCGCGCCGATCTCCTCCACGCGCGTGGGGTTCAAAATAAATGCACACTGCATCTCGTCGCTTTCAACCGTGGAAAGCGCTTCGTTCAAATCGCGCGTATACGTCAAGTTTTTCTGACTTGCCATATTTTCGCGATCAATCCCGAGGGCGCGCTCCAAAATGAGCGTGTGCAAAACGCTGACGTCCAGCCCGCGCGAGGCCTCGCTCTTTTCGGGCATAAATTCTTCCATAACCGCCGCGTCTTTCAAAATCAGCAGCGCGTAGTTCATTCTGTCCCCGTTTTTATACACGAATACGAACGCCTTTTGCCCGGCATCATACACATTTTTCATGCGCGGCTCAATCTCGCTTTTGTCCGCAAGCGTCTCGATTTGAAAGTATTCCCCGCAGCTTTCAAGTACCTTTTCGGCGGAAAAGCCCTCAATGCCGCGCACAAGGCGGTGCGTCGGGAACACCACAAGCCCCGGATGTGCCATATCGACGAGCGTCATCATGACGAATTCGCTGCCCGGCGCCCAAACGGCATTTTCACGGCAGTAATCGCGGTAATGAATTGCGGTTTCATAGCGGTGATGCCCGTCCGCAATGTACAATTTGCGCGGCGCAAAATCGGCGCGGAACGCTTCAAGCGCCTGCTTGTCATTCACAATCCACAGGCGGTGTGTGACAAGTTCGTCTGAAAATTCGCAGTACGGCGTGCCGGCGGAAAGGCGGTCGATGCGCTTTTGCGTCTCGCCCTTTTCGTCCTGATACAAAGAGTAAATCGAGCTGAAGTTGCAGTTCGTCGCCTTCATCAGCTCAAAACGGTCCTTTTTCGCCTTAGAGAGCGTCTCCTCGTGCGGCAGCACAACGCCCGCAGAAAAATCCTCCACGCGCACAAGGCACACGATGTCCTTTAGGCTGCGCACCTCGCCATGGTCTACGTCGGTTTTGAATTCTTCCTCGTAGATATAAAGACCTGCGTCCTTGTCACAGCGCAAAGTGCCGTCGGAAAGCCACGTGTGCAACGTCTTGCCGGCGGTCTTATACGGTTCTTCGCCGCGCGGCAGCTCCAGGCGTATGACGTTGTGCGGGTTTCTTTCCAAAAACGCCGCGCGCTCCGCTTCACTGATGATGTCATACGGCGGACAGGTCAGTTCTTTCGCTTCTCCCGCCGATTTTGTGTACCGCATGGCATGAAATGCCCGAATGTCTGCCATCGTGGTGCCTCCTTTAGATTTCACTTTTTCTCATTATAACGGCAAAGCACTCTTGCGTCAAGAAAAAAGCAATACAACATGAAACATCCTCGCCGCAGTTCAAGTCCGAAAACACTTCACAGCCCGGCTGTTTTGTCCGTATTCCCCGACCGTTCGAATAAAAACCTGCTTCTTAAAAGCGCAAGAACAAAACGCTGTGCGGCGGCATTTGTAAGGTTCCGCCCGCAGCTTGGTCCAGAACGTTTGACTGGGTAAATGAGGAGGGAGGCAACACGGTGTCACTGGAGAAGAGCACCGCCTCGCTGCAAGGTCCAAAGGAAGAGAAGTCCACCGGCTTTTTGCGGTGAAATGCGGCGTTCACCACCGTGGCGGACACCCGACCCTCTCGATCCACGGTAATAACGGCTTCTTGAGACGCGGAGCACAGACGATTACCCATGTGCCAGCGATTCATCCAGGAGAACACTTGTCCTTGCGCTGTCAAGCTCACGTGATTCGGTTTCACACACAGCATTCCCTCGTTGATTGCCTGAAAGTGACACGCAAGGGCTATCCCGCTTTTTTCCGCCTCTTCCATCAACATGTGCAGAACCAGCGCCGCATAAATACCGTCGGTAACACTGGAAGGACGGTACCAGGCATACCACACATTCCACTCGTCCATGGAAATGCGTATAGAAGGCTCCAGCCACTGCCGGGACTGGTGAATCAGCTCCCGCATCCGGGAGACAGAAGCCATGCACCGGTTATATTCCTCCTCTACGGTGGAAAGGTCGGTGTAATGGGGGTCGTAGCCATAATAGTGCTGGGAAATCATCTGAGAAATCCCGGCAAGCGGCTTGGCTGAAAATTCTGCCCATTCCTTGTTAGGATAGGGTCCCGAGGAGCACAGGCTGAGACCGGGTGAGGCCTCCAGCATTTTTTTGCCATTCTCCAGTGCGATCTGGCAGTACCCGGCAGGAGTGTTGTCGCCCTCCATGTGACCGTAACCGAATTCGTTACCCAATGACCAAAACTGCACGTTGTAAGGCTCTTGGTGACCCCGATTGGCTCGGAGTTTTCCGTAGGGGGTTGAGACATCGCCGTTGCAGTATTCCACCCAAGCGGCGTTCTCATCGGGGGTGTTCCAACAGGGGTTGATGGTGATAAACGGCTCGGCACCGATTTCTCGACACAAGGCGATAAAGTCATCGGTATTCATCTCGCTGAAATCGTAGCCCATGGTGTGAGGTTGAGTTTCCAGACCCAAATAAGACTGGAACGGCGCACGCATATCCGCCGGCAAAAGGCCGTCCATCCAGTTGAATTCCCCGGCAAAATTGCCGCCCGGCCAGCGCAGCACCTTGATGCCCAAATCCTTCATGGCTTCCACCACATCGCGGCGCATTCCGTGGAAGTGATCCTTGGGCAGCAAAGAAACGGCTCCTACGCAGACATAACCCGCATTCTCCCAGCAGATTCGCAGATCGGCATCAGGGTCAGCGGCCTGCGGGGTGAGCTCCACCTCTAAACGGGTCCAATCGTCGCCGCCACCTACAGATGTGGCACGGCAGTAGACGTTCTTTCCGGTTCGATCTGTCAATGAAACCGTAAACTTCACCGATTCTTGGGTTTTAACCACCATTCCGAACAGATACGGTTGCCCTTGGGATATTGTGATGCCATGCTGACCCATGCCGACAGCTTCCCCGCAGTAGGGGTTGAAGATACCGACGGAATTACATTCGAGGGTCCGCTTCATGTGGTAGCCTTCTCCGTGGCGGGTGTAGGGTTCATCCAAGGCAAACACGCCACGTTCCCCCAAGGGAAACCATTCTATGGCGCAGCCCTCGCAAGCCGTGGGCTTCCCGGCGAACTTTCGATTGCGAACCATCTGGGCGGATAGGCCGGTATAGATACAGGAGCGAGTGTGCTCCAGATTGCAGCCGAACAAGTAGGGCGAAACCAGTAAATCCGCAGGATCGTCCCGGCGTAAGGTGAGAGGTGTGGCCTGAGCTGCTTTTCCATCCCAATCGACGGCCTCGTCCAGATTGCTGCTGCGAACCACGTTCATGAGTTCGCCGCTGAGAAGCTCCACAACGCTGACGCGCAGCTCCGCAGCCACACGGCTGAAAAGCGTCACGTCGGGCAGGCTTTTGCCACGTTCCCACTTAGAGACCGCTTTATCGGTTACATTCAGTCGTTCGGCCAGTTGAGCCTGAGTAAGACCCATGGCCATCCTGCGCCGGCTGATAAACTGTCCTATTTTTGATAAATTCATAAATTTTCCTCCCCTTAGGACTTTTCTTTAGCATATCATAGTCCACCCGCACAAGCAACCGACCGACAGTTGAGTAACATGGAGCGAAAAAATTTCTCTGATACTTTTATGGAACGCTTCTTCCGTCACGTCGGAAAAGAAAAAACGGGAGTGCTCCCGAACATCGCCTCGCAGTTAAGGCAGAACGCGGTTGCTTATTTTGCACTTATTTTCAAAGGGCTGCACTGTATTCTGCTTCGTTTTTTCGCCCGGGGGTACCTCTTTACCGCTTTGCAAAAATAAAAGCTTTTCCGTGCGCAAAAAGCTTGAAACGCAACGGGGGATTTGGTATGATGGACGTAAATAAGCCTTGAGGGGAAGGGCTGCACATTGTGTGCGGCGTGCGCCCTAAATTTTGGGAAGGCGGTTGGATTGAGATGGAAAAAAGCAAGCGAACGTTTCGCGGCAGTTACCCGGCGTATGCCCTGACCTATTTCTTCTTTTACTGGAGCTTGGGCGTGTTTACCTCGGTGCTGTCTATGTATCTGACGGGCATCGGCAAATCGAAAGCGGAGATGTCCTTTATCATGTCGGCTTCGAGCTTGTTCGGCGTGGTGCTGATCCCGATCGTGGGGTATATCAATGATAAGCTGCGAAAGCCGCGGCTTATCTGTACGGTGATGATGGCGTGCGTGGCGGTGTTCGGTATTCTGTTTGCGTTGGTGCGCGAAACGATGCTGCTGTTCCTTTTAAACGGCTGCATCATGGGGTTTATCTCATCGCTTTCGCCGGTGAGCGAGCGCATGGCAACCTCGACGAAGTACCGCTACGGCACCATTCGTATTTGGGGCACGTTCGGTTATGCGGCGGCCGTACAGGTGGCCTGCGCCATGATGGAATTTACGAGCCCGCAGCTGATTTTTGTTTTGGTCTCCGTTTCGGCGGTGCTGGCCATTGTGGGTTTCCTCGGCACGGACGACATTTCGTTTACGGATACGGAAGCGGCAAAGGCTGCGGCGGGCAAGCAGTTTTCATTTCTCTGTGCGCCGATGTACATTTTGTTCGTCATCATCGGGTTTGTTTTTTCGGGCTGCTCAAATCTCAATATGACATATAGCCCCATTTTATTGCAGGAGCTCGGCATGCCGACGGGTGCGGTGGGCACAGTGCTGTTTTTCAGTACGATTGTTGAGCTGCCTGTCATTTTGTTTTCGTACAAATTTATGGATCGCTTTTCAGGGCGCACGCTGATGCTTTTGGCGTTTGCTATTATGGTGGCGCAGTTTTTGCTGTACGCCACGGCGCCGAACGCGTTTGTTGCGGTTGTGACCATGCTGGTTTTGCGTGCTATCGGTTCTACGCTGTTCGGGATGATCTTATTGAAGATTGTGCGCGGCGTTGTGCAGGTGCGTTCCGTTTCCACGGCACTGGGCGTTATCAGCGCTACGGACGCGATGAGTGCCATTTTGATGCAGAACCTTGGCGGTATTCTGGTGGAAAACACGAGTATCCGCATCTTGTATTTTGCCATGGCGGGCCTGATGATGCTCGGCATGATCCTAACGCTGTTCCTGCGCGTGCAGAACACGGAAAAGGTGTTTTCGTAAAAATTTCCCCGCAGCTTCGTGAAATTTCCGACGTGAAGCTGCGGGGAATTTTTAGAAGCCGAACACGGCTGTGTAATCTAAAACGGCGTGCACGAGGACGGGGATCCACAGGGAGCCGGATTTTTCTTTGAGGTATTGGAAAAGGCAGCCCATGGCGACAAGCCCCGCCATTTGTGAGCATACAAAACGCACAAGGTAAGACGCGGTGATCGCTCCGAAATCCGCATAGGCGAACACGTGCATGGCGGCAAAGAGAATGTTTGGCACGAGGTAGCGAACGGCGGCGGGCTCGTCCCGCAAAAGCCCCACGCATACGCCGCGCACGACGAATTCCTCACAAAACGCGATGAAAACGGTGTAGTAGAATAGGCTGTACAGCACGGTGATTTTATTCGGCTTTACGATCAGCGCTGCGGCCGTGACGATAAGCAGGAGAAACAGCAACAAAACAGCGATTTTTCTTGTTTTGCCTTTGGGGACGGTCAGTTGCATCGCCTGCACAAAGCGCTTTTTGCAGAAAACGAGCGCGAGGAAAACAAGAAAAGCGGGCACGGCGGACGTGAGCAGATTTTGCGCAAAGAGCTGCGGCAGGTACGAGGAAGCCGCCCGCACGGAGAGCAGCGTGCCTTTTTGTTTTTCGGCATATATGACCCATGCGGCGAAAAGCATATCCGCGGCACAAATCAAAAACACGGCAAGAATTTTCAGCGCAAATTTGTCTTTTGAAGACGCTTTATCTAAAAGCATAGTTTTCTCCTTTCGCGGCCCGAGCAGCCGCCTTTTTCGGGTAAATTATAGCACGGCTTTCAGAACGTGACAAGTTCACTAAATTTCTGACAGTGAATTTTACGGGGGGAATTTTCTTTTTACTGGAAACGGGCGGGCTGCTGTGCTATGATTAAAGTATCAAAAGGAAGGTGGTTATATTTATGATATTGGAAAGAGTCACGCCGGAAAGCGTGGGTATTCATTCCGAAGGCATATTGAAATTTATCGATCTTGCAGAAAGCAGAGGGCTTGAGCTGCACAGCATGATGCTGCTGCGCCACGGCAAGGTGTGCGCAGAGGGCTGGTGGAAGCCGTATAATCCGGCGTCGCCGCACATGATGTTCTCCTTTACAAAGGCGCTGACCTCCACGGCCATCGGCTTTGCGTGCCAGGAGGGAGCGCTGTCTCTTGACGATCGCTTGAGCGAGCTGTTCCCGGACAAGATGCCGGAAAATCCGAGCGAAAATCTGCTTGCCTGCACGGTGCGTGATCTGCTCACGATGTCCTGCGGCCACGAGACGGAGATCAATACGTTCGACGTGAACGAGCCGGATTGGATTAAGAATTTCCTTTTGCACGAGTTTAAATATAAGCCCGGCACGTGCTTTATGTACAACACCGCCGGCACGAACATGCTGTGCGCCGCGCTGAAGCGCCGCACGGGTGAGAATCTGTTCGAGTACCTTACGCCGCGTCTTTTTGAGCCGCTCGGCATGGAGAATATTGAGTGCTTCCGCCTGCCGGACGGCGTTGAAATGGGCGGCGCTGGCAGCCGCCTGAAGACCGAAGACATGGCGCGCTTTATTTTGTTTGTTTCCCAGCACGGCAAGTGGGAGGGCAAGCAGCTTTTGAATGCCGAATGGTTCGACATGGCGAGCGCAAATCAGGTCTCGACGATCAGTCCGGCGAATAATGCGGATAACCCCGACTGGCGCTGTGGTTACGGCTTCCAGTTCTGGCGCTGCGTGCCGGAGCATGTGTTCCGCGCGGACGGCGCGTTCGGCCAGTACGGCGTGGTGTTTGAGGACAAAGACACCGTGCTCATTTTGCAGAGTTCTTCCTCCAATCAGCAGGAGCAGCTGACCTGCGCGTGGGAGGCGCTGCTGCCGGCCATCACGGACGAGGAGACGCTGCCGGAAAGCCCCATGGCGCACGTTTTGAAGAAGCGTTTGGAAAAAGCGGAGATCACGCCGATGCTGTCTTCCCGCAACCCGTGGTCCGAAAAAGAGATTGAGGGTAAGAAATTCGCGTTTACGGAGGAAGTTCCGGGGCTTGTCGATTTCATCGGCGGTGTGTGGATTGTGGCCCCGCAGGGCGGTGTGACAAAGACGCTGCGCTTTGAATTTGCGCCCGAAAAAGCAAATCTCGTTTTCGAGCAGGATAACGGCGAATTTACGGCGGAGATCGGCCTTCAGAGCCACTTCACGAGCTTTACGCTCGGCGGCCGTACCTACGGCGGTGTGGGTCGCTGGCGCAGTGACAAGCGCTTTGAGCTCGAAGTTCGCTGTGCGGAATCCGCAGGCGGCAGACGAATGATCTTCACATTTGAGGGTGACGCGCTCACGCTGGAGACGGAATCTACGATGGCAATCTCCGGCGGCATTGCAGACCGCCCGTACAAGCGCTACACGCTGAAAGCGGAATAATTTCAAAGAAGGATATGGAGCCGTGCGCAGAAGGAAAACCTGTTTGCGCGCGGCTTTTCTTTGCTTAAAATGTTTGACTAACGGCCTGAAATATGCTATACTCTTGGGGTATCGAATATTGGGCTGTCGCCAAGCGGTAAGGCAACGGACTTTGACTCCGTCACCTCGTGGGTTCGAATCCCGCCAGCCCAGCCAGAAAAAGGGACTTTGCGTTTTGCAAAGTCCTTTTTTCAACAAGATAAATCCCTTGGGGATTTGTGAAACTGCCCTTTGGACAATAAAATGTCTTAGAATGTTTATAAAAAGGAAAACCGCCGACCTTCGCAATCATCTCGCGCAGAAGCTCCGGGTTTTCCAGCATGGGGCACGGGCGCAGGTGGTTCTCGTTGAACGGCCGGCCATCGTGGTACGCCATGAAGAGCGGCGACTGCAGGACTTCGAGCAGTGCTTTTTCGCGAATGTTGGAATCGGAATAGTGGATGAACACGCACGGGTCGGCGTCGCCGCCGGTGTAGATATACAGGTATACGCCGAGCTCTTTGCCCTGCGTGATGGCAGAAATTATAGAGAAAACAAAAGCGCCGGGCTTCCATGAAAGCTCGGCGCTTGATTTATTGATGAAAATTATACGAACTGGGACGGGTCTACACGGGTGCCGTTTTGGTAGACCTCAAAGTGGCAGTGGTCACCGAAGGAATAGCCGGTATCGCCGACATAGCCGATGACATCGCCCTTGTTGACCCACTGACCCTCGCTGACGGCGACGGAGCTCATGTGTGCGTACAGGGTGGAATAGGTGCTGTCGTGGTAAATGGAGACGTAGTAGCCCCAGGAATAGCCCCAATCATCGGAGCCGTTTGCGGTCATGACCGTGCCGGAGCGGGATGCCACGATCGGCGTGCCGCGGCTTGCGGGGATATCCATGCCGTAGTGGCCGTTGCCGAATGCACAGCTGACGCCGGTCCAGCCCGGAACAGGCCATGCAAAGCTTTCACCGGAATAGTCATCGTCATAAGACGGCTGCGGCACCGGGGTCGGGGTGGGGGTCGGCTTTACGGTCGGTACCGGTGTCGGTGTCGGGGTAGGCATAACGTTGCCGTTATCGTCCACTTCTTCTTCAGGCACCGGGGTCGGCGTAGGTGTGGGCTCTACGGTCGGTACCGGGGTCGGGGTGGGCGTGGCTTTTGCCTGTGCCATCTGCTGCTGCATTTCGGCGATCTTTGCCGCCATCATGTTTGCGAGCACGTATTCTTCTTCCTCGGTGCGGGAAAGCTCGGTTTCGGCACTGCTCTTATCGGAGCGGATCTGCTCGAGCAGGGCGGTGTTGTCGCTTTCAAGCTGCTTTAATTCCTCTTCGCTTGATTCATACAGCTTTTTGGCATCGGCGAGCGCGGTCTTTTCCTTTTCAAGCTCTTCGCGCTGTGCCTTTGTCTCGTTCATGTACGCTGCAACCGTATCGATGAGCTGCTTATCGTGGCGGGTGATGGTGGAGACGGCCTCTGCGCGCATGGAGAAATCATGCAGGCTTTCGGAATTGAAGAGAATCTCCAGTGTGCCGACGGTGCAGCCGGCGGAGTACAGCACGGCGAGACGCTTTTTCAGAAGCTCCATGGTATCGGAGATCTGATCTGCGGAATCGCTGAGCTCTTTTTCGAGCTTTTTAATGCTGGTGTTCAGCACGGTGATGTCACTGTTTGCGGTATCGATCTGCTCCTTGATGGTATCAATCTTTTCGGAGAGCAGGGTAAGGTATTCGGTCTTATCGGCCTCCTGAGACTCCAGAGAGGAGATTTTGTTTTCGAGGTCGGCCTTTTTGTTGGCGAGCTCGGTCTGCTTGGCTTCCATATCGGCTACGGTATCGTCGGCGTAGCTGAGCGGTGCGGCACAGAGCAGCAGGGCGGAAAGCACGGCTGCAGTGATGCGCTTCATGTTTTTAGAAAACAGCTTCAACGGAAAAACTTCCTTTCAGCAATAAATTTCGATTTCATAAAAGGGCATACGAATCCCTTTTATATACGGGACTATTCTACATGATAACTTCCGATTTTTAATTCCTTAAAAGAATTAAAGCGTAAATTGCTACGAAAAAAGAACAGATTTATTTCAGAATTCTTACAAGAGAGCCCAAGTTGGTATCAGCTTCGAGATAACTTTACGGGGAAAAGGAGGGCACTTCAAAGGAAAAAGAGGATGCGCGAAAGCGTTTTACTTGACATTTTGCCGCGAAACGAGTACAATATCAGCAGTTGTTCGTTAGTTTGTTTAACTAAATTTATCGAAAAACGGCACAAATGGGCGAAAGGAGTGTGCAGCATGTCCGGCTTTTCTGCGAAAGCAAACGAGCTTCTGGTGGAGATCTATCGCAATGTGCAGATCTTGGAGCAGAACGAACTGAAAAAACAACGGCTGAACATCTCCATCAACGAGATGCACATGATCGAGCTCATTGCCAAAGGCAAAACCGGCATGACGGTCAGCGAGATCGCCCAACAACTCAAGGTGACAAAGCCCTCCGTTACGGTGGCGGTGAACAAGCTGGTGCAGAAGGGCTACTGCGAAAAGCAGCGTCTGCCCGGCGACGGCCGCGCGGTGCAGGTAATGCTAACGCCCGAGGGTAAAAAAGTGGAGGCGTTCCACCGCCGCTGCCACCGGCGCATCATTGCGGAAATCTGCGAGGATCTTTCGGAAGAGGAGCGCGAGGAGCTTCTGCGCACCATGACGCGCATCAATTCTTATTTTCAGACGAAATTGTGATTTCTTTAAGTTTATTTCGATGATTTGCGCGGCAAATCATTGGGAGACCCCTTAATTGGGTCTCCCACACCTCAACAGTCCACTGGACTGTTGAGGTTCCCGTCCTGATTTTTGGGAGGCAAAAAGATTTCGCCATTTGCGAATGACGACTTAGGGCGCTGCCCTAAGAACCCGCAAGTTTTCTGAAGAAAACTTGACTAAAGACTTTTAACAAACATTCACTTTAATAAGGTTATTATATTGCCTTTACGGCGCTGCCGAAATTTTTTCGGCCGGAAAGGAAAGAAAACTATGAGCTTTAAAATTTTAGGTACAGGCAGCTACGCGCCGGAGCACGTTGTGACGAACGACGACCTCTCTGCGCTTGTAGACACCAACGATGAATGGATCACACAGCGCATCGGCGTGCGCTCCCGCCACATCAGTGAAACGGAAACGAATGTGGATATGGCGGTGAAAGCGGCCGAGCGCGCACTGGAAAACGCGGGCATCTCTGCCGATGAGCTCGACCTCATCATTGCGACGACCATCACGGGCGACACGCTTTCTCCGGGCACGGGCTGCATGGTGCAGAACCGCATCGGCGCGCACTGCCCGGCGTTTGACCTTGCGGCGGCCTGCAGCGGCTTCCTCTTTGCGTTGGAAACGGCGGCGGGCTTCCTTTCCCGCGGCGCGTATAACCGCGTGCTTGTCGTCAGCGCAGAGCGCATGAGCGGTATCATCGACTGGACAGACCGCGGCACGTGCTGCATTTTCGGCGACGGCGCGGGCGCGGCGGTGCTCGGCAAGGGTGACGGTCTTGTGGCCTCTCACCTGATGACAAAGGGCGGCGACGACGTAATCACAATCCCGACGCGCTATGACCGTTCCCCGTGGTACAAAAACGAGATCAGCGAGATTACGTCCGTACACATGAACGGCCGCGAGACGTACAAATTCGCCGTGATGGCGATGTCCGACAACATCAAGGATTTGATGGCTTCGGCGGGCGTTGCGGGCGAAGACGTGGCGCTTGTCATTCCGCATCAGGCAAATTACCGCATTATCAACGAAGCGCGACGCAGAATCCCCGACATTGCGCCGGAGAAGTTCTGTATCAACATCGACCGCTACGGCAACACGTCTTCCGCGAGTGTGCCGATCCTCTTGGATGAGATGAACCGCGCGGGCAAGATTCACGAGGGCGACCTCATCATTCTGGCGGCATTCGGCGGCGGTCTTTCTGCAGGCGCCATGATCATCCGCTGGTAAAAACACGACATACAGTCAAAAATAAAGAAAAACCGAAACGTTTTCAACAGGCAAAAGCCGGAAAGGGGAAAACATTATGATCTCAACACCGATTTGTGACATGCTTGGCATTCGCTACCCGATCTTTCAGGGCGGCATGGCTTGGATCTCGGACGGCAAATTAGCAGGCGCCGTTTCCGAAGCGGGCGGCCTTGGCATTATTTCCGCTATGAACGCAAACGCAGAGTACCTGCGCGAGCAGATTAAAATTGCAAGAGAACTGACCGATAAGCCCTTTGGTGTGAACATCATGCTGATGAGCCCGTTCGCGGACGAGGTGGCAAAGGTGGTCGCGGAGGAAAAAGTGGCGGTCGTAACGACCGGCGCGGGTAACCCCTCCAAATATATGAAAGACTGGCTTGCGGCCGGCATTAAGGTTATCCCGGTCGTGGCATCCGTCAGCATGGCACGCCTGATGCAGCGCGTGGGCGCCTGTGCGGTCATTGCGGAGGGCGGCGAAAGCGGCGGCCATATCGGCGAAACGACCACCATGGCGCTTGTACCGCAGGTGACGAGCGCAGTGACGATTCCGGTCATCGCGGCGGGCGGCATCGGCGACGGCCGCGGCGTGGCGGCAGCATTCATGCTGGGCGCTGTGGGCGTGCAGCTCGGCACGCGCTTCCTGGTTGCAAAGGAGTGCGGTGTGCACCAGAACTACAAAAACAAGGTCTTAAAGGCCAATGATATTGCGACGATGTCTACCGGCAAGCGTCTCGGTCACCCGGTGCGCAGCATCAAGAACCCGTACACGAAAGAATATTTTAAGCTCGAGTACAGCGATATTTCCGACGAGGAGCTTGAAGCGTACGGCAGAGGCTCTCTGTACCGCGCGGCCGTGGAGGGCGACGAAAAGACCGGCTGCTTCCTTGCGGGCCAGATTGCCGGCATGGTGAACAAAGAGCAGACCGCAAAGGAGATCATCGAAGAGATCTTCACGCAGGCGGAAGATGTGCTGAAGGGGGCGACCAAATGGGTAAAGTAGCCTTTGTTTTCTCCGGTCAGGGCGCACAGTACAGCGGCATGGGCAAGTCCCTTTACGAGCACAGCGCGGCGGCAAAGAACGTGTTTGACACGGCGGAGAGTATCCGCCCCGGCACGAAGAACCAGTGCTTCTCCGGCACCTTGGAGGAGATCAGCATCACGAAAAACACGCAGCCGTGCCTGTTCTGCGTTGATCTTGCGGCGGCGGAAGCGCTGCGTGAAGCGGGCATCACGCCCGATGTGACGGCGGGTTTCTCGCTCGGCGAAGTGGCGGCAGTGACGTTTGCGGGCATCTTTACAACGGAAGAGGGCTTCTCGCTCGTCACAAAGCGCGGCGAAGCGATGCAGGCGGCGGCCGAGCAGGCAGACAGCGCCATGGCGGCGGTTTTGAAGCTGCCGAACGAAAAGGTTGAGGAGCTGTGCCGCATGCACCAGAGCGTGTTCCCAGTGAACTACAACTGCCCGGGCCAGCTCGTCGTGGCGGGTCTCAAAACGACTTTGCCGGATTTCCTTTCCGACGTTGCCGCAAACGGAGGCAGAGCCGTACCGCTGAATGTGAGCGGCGGCTTCCATTCTCCGTTTATGGAGAGCGCTTCTGCGCGTCTGCACGACGTTTTGGAGACGATGGACGTGAAGGAGCCGACCGTGCCGGTCTACGCGAACTACACGGCGGAGCCGTACACGAAAGAAACGGCAAAAGAACTGCTGACACAGCAGGTGGCACACCCGGTGCGCTGGCAGCAGACCGTTGAAAAAATGATTGAGGCGGGCGTGGATACGTTTGTTGAAGTGGGCGCAGGCAAAACGCTGTGCGGCCTCATCAAAAAGACGAGCCGCGCGGTGAAGGTATATAACGTGGAAGACGCGGAGACGCTTTCGGCAGCGGTGCAGGCGATCCGTGCAGAAGGAGAAAACGCATGAGCTTAAACGGCAAAACGGCGCTCGTTACGGGCGCATCCAGAGGCATCGGCCGCGCCATTGCGCTGCGCCTTGCCGAAGACGGCGCGAATGTAGCGGTCATCTACGCAGGCAGCGCCGATAAGGCCAAAGCTGTTGTGAACGAGATCACGGCGCTTGGCGTAAACGCAAAAGCATACCGGTGCAACGTGGCGGATTCCGCCGCGGTGAACGAAACCGTGAAAGCGGTGACGAACGACCTCGGCAAGATTGATATTCTCGTCAACAACGCGGGCATCACACGCGACGGCCTGATGCTGCGCATGAAGGACGAGGATTTTGATGCGGTGCTCGACACGAATTTAAAGGGCGCGTTCAATATGATTCGCGCGTGCTATTCCGGCTTCATCCGCAAGAAAAGCGGCAGAATCATCAACATTTCCTCCGTTTCCGGCATTATGGGCAACGCAGGGCAGGCGAATTATTCCGCTTCAAAGGCGGGCGTCATCGGTTTAACGAAATCCGTGGCGCGCGAACTCGCTTCCCGCGGCATCACCTGCAATGCGGTGGCGCCGGGCTTTATCCAGACGGACATGACAGAAAATCTCGGCGACAACAATCCGCTTTTAAACAGCATCCCGCTGGGCAGAATGGGCAAGCCGGAGGATATTGCGGCGGCAGTGGCGTTTTTGGCTTCCGACAGCGCGGCGTACATTACGGGCGAAGTGCTGAAGGTAGACGGCGGTTTGGCTATTTAAAACCTGTGAATTTTGAGATTTTACGGGCTTGAAAAGTTCTTATTGATTAAGTTTTCAACGTAAAAAGATAAATCGGTTCAAAACTTTCAAGAGAAAGGAGTGCTTCCGTTTCGGAAGCCTGAAAAACATGGAAAGAAGAGTAGTTATCACGGGTCTCGGCGCAGTTACCCCGATCGGCAACGATGTGGATACGTTCTGGGAAAACCTGAAAGCCGGCAAGTGCGGCATCACGAAAATCACGAAGTTTGACTCCACGGACTTCAAAGCGCATGTGGCGGCGGAGGTCAAGGATTTTGACCCGCTGCTGTACATGGATAAGGGCGAAGTGCGCAAGAACGACCCGTTCTCTCAGTTTGCCATCGCGGCGGCAACGCAGGCGGTGAACGACAGCGAAATCATGGGCAAGATCGACCCGGAGCGCTTCGGCGTGTATTTCGGTTCCGGTATCGGCGGCATCCAGACGTTCTCCAATCAGGTGACGGCGCTGAACGAAAAGGGCCCGCGCCGCGTTTCCGCGTACTTTATCCCGATGCTCATTGCGAATATCGCGGGCGGCAACATCGCCATTAAGTTCAACGCGCAGGGCTCCTGCCTGCCGATCACCACGGCGTGCGCGACGAGCAACAACGAGATCGGTGAAGCGTACCGCGCCATTAAGCACGGCTATCTCGATGCCATCATCGCCGGCGGCGCGGAAGCAGCCATCGTCCCTGTGGGCGTGGCGGGCTTCGGCAATATGACGGCGCTGACCACCTGCCCCGACCCGGAAGACGCTTGCTGCCCGTTTGATAAGCGCAGAAGCGGCTTTGTCATGGGCGAGGGCGGCGCGGCGCTCATTCTCGAAGAATATGAGCACGCAAAGGCGCGCGGCGCGAGAATGTACGCGGAGATCGTGGGTTACGGCGCTACGGACGACGCGCACCACATGACTGCCCCGGATCCGGAGGGCAACGGCGGCGCAAGAGCCATCCGCATGGCATACGAAGAAGCGGGCGCGGACCTTGCAAACGAGAAAATTTACATCAACGCGCACGGCACCAGCACGCCGCTCAACGAGCGCAGTGAGACGCTGGCCATTAAAAAGGCGTTCGGCGAGCACGCATATGACGTTGTCATCAGCTCCACAAAGTCCATGACGGGCCACATGTTGGGCGCGGCCGGCGCGGTGGAGGCCATTGCTTCCACGCTGGCGGTGAAAGAGGGCATCGTTCCGCCGACCATCAACTACAAGGAGCCGGACCCGGACTGCGACCTTGACGTCTGCCCGAACGAAGCGAGAAAGGTTGACCTTGACCTCGCCCTGTCCGTTTCCCTCGGCTTTGGCGGCCACAACGCTTGTATTGCAATTCGCAAGGTTTTGTAGTAAAATATGGGGTACGACACCGCAGGGTATCTGCGGGAATACCCGGATAAATACCGCTTGATTCAACGGAGGGACGTTTGTGAATATTAAAGACATTGCGGCTTTGGCGGAGATCGTCAAGCAGAACGAGCTGACGAAGCTGGAAATAAACGGCGAAAATATCGTCATTGAGCGCGCCGCGCAGGTCGTGCAGGCGGCACCGATCCTGAACGCCGTGCAGCCCGCCGTGCCGGAGCAGATGCACACGACGGAGCCCATTGCGGAAGTGAAGGAGAAAGAGGGCGTTTATGTAAAAAGCCCTGCCGTAGGCGTATTTTACGCCGCGCCGTCTCCGGACAGCAAGCCGTTCGTCGCCGTGGGCGACACGGTGCACAAGGGCGATACGCTCTGCATCATTGAGGCCATGAAGCTGATGAACGAGATCAACAGCGAAATGGACGGCGAGATTGCCGAGATTTGCGTCGGCAACGGGCAGGTCGTCGAATACGACCAGCCGTTGTTCCGCATTATTTAAGATGAAAAGCTCCCGGAGCGCCGCCGAAAAAATGCGCGTCCCCGGGATTTTTCCGTGGAAAGGAATACGTTAGATGAACAAGGAAGAGATCAAAAAGATCCTGCCGCACCGCGAGCCGATGCTTCTCGTAGACGAAGTGGAGCTCATTGACGGCAAAGCGTTCGGCAAGTGCCACATCCGCGGTGACGAATACTTTTTGCGGGGCCATTTTCCGGGCAACCCCATCGTGCCGGGCGTGATTCAGTGCGAAATGCTGGCGCAGAGCGCCTGCGTGCTGCTCGCAGACGGTGCATCGGAGGGCATGACCCCGGTGTTTACGAGCCTCGATAAGGTGAAGTTCCGCGGCATGGTGAAGCCCGGTGATACGCTGGAGACCGAGTGCGAGCTCGTGCGCCAGCGCGGCATGTTCTATTTTGCAAAGGGTACGGGCCGCGTAAACGGCAAGGTCTGCGTTTCGGCAGAGTTCTCGTTTGCGCTCGTCAAGGCGTAAGCCCGGCGGAAAGGAACAGGCTATGTTTACGAAACTGCTTATCGCGAACCGCGGCGAAATCGCGGTGCGCATTATTCGTGCCTGCAAGGAAATGGGCATCCGCACCGTGGCGGTGTATTCCAAGGCGGACGCGGAGTCTATCCACGTGGCGCTGGCCGATGAAGCCATCTGCATCGGCGAGGCGGCGGCGAAGGACAGCTATTTGAATCAGGAGCGCATCATCAGTGCGGCCATTGCGTCGAAAGCGCAGGCCATTCACCCCGGCTACGGCTTTTTGGCGGAAAATGCTTCGTTTGCGAAGCTGTGCAAAAAGTACGGCATCGCGTTTGTGGGCCCGTCCGGCGAACTCATCGACCGCATGGGCGATAAGGACGCCGCACGCAGACTGATGAAAGCGTCCGGCGTGCCGATTATTCCGGGCAGCGGCATTTTGGAAAATGTCGACGAAGCAAAAAGGGCGGCAAAGGAGATCGGCTACCCCGTCATGTTAAAAGCATCGGCAGGCGGCGGCGGCAAGGGCATTCGACTTGTAAAGACCGAGGACGAGCTGGAACAGGCGTTTAAAACGGCATCAAGCGAAGCGCAGCAGGCGTTCGGTGACGGTCGCATGTACATGGAAAAATACATTTATCCGGCAAAACACATAGAAGTGCAGCTGCTCTGTGACGAGCAGGGGCATGTGGTGTGCCTTGGCGAGCGCGAATGCTCCATTCAGCGCAATAACCAGAAGCTGATTGAAGAATCCCCCTCGCCCGGTGTGACAAAGGAAAAGCGCGCCGAGCTGTTTGAGGCGGCGACGAAAGCGGCGAAAGCCGTGGGCTATGTGAACGCCGGTACGGTGGAATTTTTGATGGACCGCGACAAGAATTTCTATTTTATGGAAATGAACACGCGCCTTCAGGTAGAGCATCCGGTTTCGGAGCTCGTCACCGGCAAAGACATTGTAAAGTGGCAGATCCGCATTGCAGCGGGTGTAGAGCTTGACTGCACGCAGGCGGACATTAAAGTGCGCGGCGCGGCGATCGAGTGCCGCATCAACGCGGGCGGCGTGGGCAAAGTGAATTTCCTGCACATTCCGTCCGGCCCGTGGGTGCGCTTTGATACGTTCTTATATCAGGGCTACGAGGTGCCGCCGTTTTACGATTCCATGCTCGGCAAGATGATCGTGTTTTCTTCGACAAGAGAAGAAGCGATACGCAAGATGCAGTCCGCCTTGTGCGAGCTTGTCATCGGCGGTTTGCCGAACAACATTGAAGATCAGATCGATATTATCCGCGACCCCGTTTTCCACAGCGGAGATTATTATACGGACTTCATCAAAAACCGTGAGGGCTGAGGAAGTTCATTTACCGAAGGGAGTAGACCGTTATGAATTTGATGGGTCTGTTCCGCTCGCCCCAGAATGAGCTGGAAAAGGGCGGAAAACAACTGAAAAACCCGCAGGAGGAGCAGCACGAGATCACAATGACATGCCCGAAGTGCGGCACGCAGACCCCGGTCTCCGAGCTTTGGGACGACCTGAACGTCTGCCGCTGCGGCCACCATTTCCGCATGACGGCACGCCAGCGCATCAGCTTTTTGGCGGACGACGATACGTTTACGGAGCTCGATGCCGACATGACGAGTCATGACATTCTGGAGTTTCCGAACTACGAAAATAAACTGAAAAGCGCGCGCCTTGCGACCCGAGAAAAGGAAGCCGTTGTCTGCGGCACCGCAAAGGTAATGGGAGAGGACTGCGCCGTGTTCTGCATGGACCCGCATTTTATGATGGGCAGCATGGGCACGGTTGTCGGCGAGAAGATCACGCGTTTGTTTGAGTATGCCACAGAGCACCGTTTGTCTGTTATCGGCTTTACGGCGGCAGGCGGCGCCAGAATGCAGGAGGGCATTTTGTCTTTGATGCAGATGGCGAAAACGAGCGGCGCGGTACGCCTGCACAGCGATGCAGGGCTCTTTTATCTCACTGTGTTGACCGACCCCACAACGGGCGGCGTGACGGCGAGCTTTGCCATGGACGGCGACGTCATCATGGCGGAGCCTGACGCAATGGTCGGTTTTGCCGGTGCGCGTGTCATTGAACAGACCATCCGCAAAAAGCTGCCGGAGGGCTTCCAGCGTGCGGAGTTCCTTTTGGAGCACGGCTTTATTGATCTCATCACGCCGAGAAGTCGGCAGCGTGAAGTGATCGCGCGGCTCCTGCGTCTGCACAACGAGGGCAAACAGGATGCCTGCGTACAGCAGGCGGATGCAGGTGAGACAAAGGAGGCTGAAGCATAATGGCAACGGCATACGAAAAGGTTCAGCTTGCTCGCGGCAAGGGACGCCCGAGCGGCCTCAGCTTCATTCAGAATATTTTCCCGGATTTCATTGAGCTGCACGGCGACCGCCGTTTTGCGGATGACCCCGCGGTCATCGGCGGCATCGCGACGCTCGGCGGCCGCGCGGTGACGGTCATCGCCATCGAAAAGGGCGCAGACACAAAGGATAAGGTCTACCGCAACTTCGGTTCGCCGAACCCGGAGGGCTACCGAAAGGCGCTGCGCCTGATGAAGCAGGCAGAGAAATTCCATCGCCCGGTGATTTGCTTTGTGGATACCTCCGGCGCGTTCTGCGGCATCGGCGCAGAGGAGCGCGGGCAGGGACAGGCTATTGCCGAAAACCTTGTGGAAATGATCGGGCTGAAAACGCCGGTCATCTCGATTTTGGTCGGTGAAGGCGGCAGCGGCGGCGCACTTGCGCTGGCGGTTGCGGACCGCGTGTGGATTTTGGAGAACGCCGTGTATTCCGTCGTTTCCCCGGAGGGCTGCGCGAGCATTCTCTGGAAAGATGCAAAGAAAGCGAAGGAAGCCGCAGAGTGTCTGCATCTTACCGCGCAGGACATGGAAAAGCTTGGCGTTGTGGAACGCGTCATCAGTGAATCCGGCAAAACGAAGGCGGAGCTTTTCAGCCGAGTGAAAGAGATGCTTGCCGTGCAGACGGACGAGCTGTGCAAAAAAGACACCGAGACGCTTTTAAAAGAGCGGTATGAGCGGTTTAGAAAGTACTGAGATAAGCAAAGGCGGATGAAAACGGTTAAGCGTTTTCATCCGCCTTTTTGAATAATAAAATAGGCGGTCCGGAAAGACCGCCTATTCGGGAGACTCCCTAATTGGGTCTCCCACGGACGGAACGTCCACTGAAAGTTTCATAACAATGCGAAGCATTGTTTTCTCCCAATCCTGATTTGTTGGTAGGCAAAAAGTATTTCGCCGTTTTTTGCGAATGGCGACTTAGGGCGCTGCCCTAAGAACCCGCAAGTTTTCTGAAGAAAACTTGACTAAAGACTTTTAACCACGGTTGCCGTCAGCTCATTCCCCAAACACATGCTTCACGTTTTCCTGCTCGAACTGTTTGTTGTAGAGATCGGCGTAGTAGCCTTTGTTTTGAAGCAGCTCTTCGTGCGTACCCTGCTCGATAATCTTGCCTGCGCGGACGACCAAAATAAGGTCGGCATGGCGGATGGTCGAGAGGCGGTGCGCAATGAGGAACGAGGTTCGGTTTTCAAGCAGCGTCGAAATGGCGTGCTGAATGAGCTCCTCGGTTTTGGTATCGATGGACGCGGTGGCTTCGTCTAAGACGAAGATGCGCGGGTCGGCCAGCACGGCTCTTGCAAACGAGATGAGCTGCTTTTCGCCGGTGGACAGCTGGTCGCCGCCCTCGCCGACGTCGCTGTCGTAGCCGTTTTCCATGTGCATGATGGCGTCATGTGCACTGACGAGCTTTGCAGCGGCCTCAATCTCCTCGTCCGTCGCGTCTAAGCGGCCGTAGCGGATATTATCGCGCACGCTGCCGGAAAAGAGGTGCGGCGTTTGCAGCACGTAGCCGATGCTGGAGTGCAGCCACAGCATGGAGCGCTCGCGATAATCCTTGCCGTCAATGAGGATGCGGCCCTCAGTAGGCTCAAAGAAGCGGCAGGCAAGGTTGACAAGCGTGCTTTTGCCCGCGCCCGTTTCGCCGACAATGGCGACCGTGGTGCCGGCGGGAATATCGAGCGAAAAATGTTCTAAGACGTTTTCTACGCCGTCCGGGTAGCGGAATGTCACGTCGTCAAACGTGATGTGACCCTGAATCGGCTCCCAGTTTTCTCTTTTCGGGTCGAATGCGGTGCCGTATTTTTCAATGACTTCAGGCGTATCTTTGATGAGCGGCTCGCGCTCCAAAAGGGCGGAGACACGCTCAATGTTGACCTGCGTGGAAATAAAATTCGAGATGGTGCGCGCAAGCTGCTGTACCGGGTCGGCAATAATCAAAGCATAGTTGATGAACACGGTCATTTCGCCGACGGTGATGTCGCCGAACAGCACCATGTTGCCGCCCTGATTCAGGACCATCGCAACGCCGATGGCGGTCAGAAAGCTGATGATCGGAATATACACGGCATTTAACCGCACGGCGCGGATCGTTGTGGAGCGCATGTCCTCCGCGACTTTTTCGAACGCTTTGTCGTTCTTTTCTTCGATGACGAGCGTTTTGGATGTTTTTGCGCCGGAGATGCCTTCGTTATAATGACGGGTGACCTCGGCATTGATGGCGCGCACGCGGCGGTTCACTGCCAAAATTTTCTTCTGGAACACGACCGTGATGACGGCGATGATCGGGATAATCGCGATGAGGATGAGTGCGAGCTTCCAGTTGACGAACAGCATGATGACAACGCAGCCGAGCACGTACATGGAACTCCAGAAAATATCCACAAGGCTCCATGCCAAAACCGTGCCGATCTTGCCGGTATCGCTCATTAAACGCGCCATAATGGTGCCGACGGGCGTTGTGTTGTAGTAGGAAAAGTCGAGCGTCTGCAAATGGTCGAAAAGCTTGCGCTTTAAGTCGCGGCCTAAGTACATTTCAACCTTTAAGGCGTAGATTGCCATTAAAATGGTTGTAATGGTCTGCACGACGACCATGGAAAGGTAAACGGCCGTGAAGGGAATGAGGCCTTCCGTTGTGCGCGGCTCGATGAAATTATCCACGGCGTAGCCGGAAAAAAGCGGCTGCACCATGTCAAAACAGGCGCCGAGGATCATCAATGCGATGATTAAAATCATCTGCCACTTATACGGGGCAAGGAACGGAAGCAGCTTTGCCCACGTTTGTAAGGATTTGTTTTTGATTTTCATATCGGTAAATACCCCGTGCGCGGCTTAAGTAGCCGAGCGCTGTGTGTCGTAAATGCGTTTATAGATGCCGTCTTCCTTCGAGAGCGTTTCGTGCGTGCCGCGCTGCACGATGCGACCCTTATCCATGACAATGATCTGGTCGGCATTCATGATGGTCGTGATGCGGTGGGCGATCAAAATCGTTGTGCCGCGCACGTTTTTGTTGATGGATTCGCGAATCTTCGCGTCGGTTTCTATATCCACGGCGGAAAGAGAGTCATCGAAAATTTTGATCGGCGTGTTCTGCATGAGCATACGGGCGATGGCAACGCGCTGTTTCTGACCGCCGGAGATCGTCACGCCGCGCTCGCCGATCTGCGTATCGTAGCCTTCGGCAAAGCGGTCGATGGTGTCGTCGATGACGGCGAGGCGGGCATACTTGCGCACGCTTTCAATATCGTGGCGATTGGAACCGTCCGAAATGGTGTCCTTAAAGCTCTTTGAGAACAGGAACGGTTCCTGCAAAACAATGCCGATATTGCCGCGCAGGTGCGAAAGCGCGATGTTGCGGATATCCACGCCGCCGATGGTGATCTCGCCGGAGCCTTCCGGCAGCTCGTATAGGCGGTCTAAAAGGTAGGTCAGCGTGCTTTTGCCGCTGCCCGTGGAGCCCAAAATGCCGAGCGTGGTGCCTGCGGGAATTTTGAGGTCAATGTCGTGCAGCACTTCGCCGGAGGCGCCGTAGGAGAAGTTGACGTGCTTAAACACAATGTCGCGGTCCATGGGCGGGGTAACGGGGGTTTCCGCATCTTTTTCCGGCTCCGCGTCGAGAATTTCAAAAATACGCTTGGAGCTGATGCCGGTTTTTGAAAGCTCGCTCAAAAGACGACCGAGGCTGCGTGTAGGCCACACAAGCATGGAATTGTACGCGACGAACGCGAGGTACTCGCCCTCCGTGATGGCGCCGTCCACGACGAACACGATGCCGGCGGCGATGATCGTCAACACCTGAATGCCGGAAAGCAGATCGCCGATGCCCCAGTTGACGCCCATCACGTGGCCGAGGCGTACCCAGAGGTCGGAGAAGAGGTCGTTCTGCTTATTGAATTTATCTTTTTCAAAGCGCTCGCGGCCGAACGCGCGCACCACGCGCACGCCGGTCAGGTTTTCCTGCACCATGGCGGTCAGCTTGCCTTCGGCTTCATCCGCAATGCGGAAGCGGTCTCCCACGATGACGAAGAAGATCATGGAATACCCCACGACGATCGGGATAAAAATAAAGGCGATAAGCGCGAGCTTTGCGTTCATGGAGAACATCAGGGCGAGTGAGACGACGATGAGAAAAACCACGCGCACAAGCTCCATCATCTGGTCGTTGATAAAGTTGTGAATGAGGTCGACATCCTGCGTGCATCTCTGGATGATGTCGCCAGTCTGGTTTTTGTTGTGCCATGCGTAGGGTAGGCGCTGAATGTGCGAAAACAGCGTGTTGCGGATTTTCGTCACGGTGCCCTCGCAGCCCTTTGCCATATTCATGCGCGAAAGGTACGTGGAAATGCCCGCGAGCACCGCGAACAAAAGCGACGCCAAGGCGCATAAAATGAGATTTTGACGTAAGAAATCCCGCCCGCCCATGTTTTCGATCTGTGTTGCCAAAAACGAAGGGAGGTTGAACGGGGAGTCGTTGATGACGGAGTCTACCGTCACGCGGATGATCTGCGGTGTCATGTACCCGGCGAAGACCGAGATCGCCATGGTGAGCAGCGCCAGCACAAAATTGTGGCGCAGTCCCTTTGTAAAGGAGTAAAACCGCAGAATGGTCGTGCGTTTTTCCTTTTTCACAATATACCGGTTGCCTTTCCGGTGCGCATTTTGTCTAAACAAAAAAGGAGAAGTCGGCCACACCTCAAGCTGCTTCTTGCCCGCGCGGTTTCCCGACGGTATGGACATCTTTTTGCGCACCTCACACTGTGCCGGGTGTTTAGCATCGGCACAGAAAAACGGGTCGAAGCCAAAGCTTCGAGCCCTTCACAGCGTGTATGCCGCAAAAACCGCTTGTTTTGTGTCCCGCTGCCGAACGCCATGAACACACAGGTTTTTACGGTATGAGCCCGGAAACAGACACGGCTTTCCGATCCCATAGATAGTATGACGGCGATTTAACTTTAACATCACAGATACAAAAAGTCAATCGTGTTGAGCAAAAATTTTGTTAGAAAATATAAGTTTTGTGTGCGGCGGGCGTGCAACAAGGGAACCGAATAGACTTTTTAGCGCTAAATAGACTGAAAATTACAGTTTTGGGGGCGTCTGCGAAGAAAATTTACAAATACCCCCTTGCTATTTTGAAACACGCAGATTATAATATGAATATATCTGGTATTGAAAACCATATAAAAGAAAAATAAAAAACAGTTTTAAAATAAAGAACCGGGGCAGGTCCCCGGAGAAAGGGTGAAACGTATGGATATGCAGACGGCATACGCCGGTTACGGTGCAAGAAAGGTTTGGCATAAGGAAGACAGGATGCGGCTGTCTTTGCCGCTGTATTCGCTTGGGGAAGAGATCTTCTCCGCTGTGTCACACGGTGTGGGCGCGCTGTTCGGTGCGGCGGCGCTCGTTATGTTATTGTGGTTCTGCGAAAAGAGTCTTGTGAACGTCGTCAGCGTCAGCATTTTCGGCGGCACAATGATTTTGCTCTACACGGTCTCCACCCTTTACCACGCATTGAATGTGAACCGCGCGAAAAAGGTGTTTCGCGTGCTCGACCACTGCACAATCTATCTGCTCATCGCAGGCACATATACGCCCATCACGCTGTGCTGCATTGAGGGCAGGCAGGGCATCGTCATGTTCGCGGCCGTGTGGGCTGCGGCGGTGCTGGGCATTATTTTAAACGCCGTCGATATGGAGAAATTCAAGGTCGTTTCGATGATCTGCTACCTGATGATGGGCTGGGTCGTCGTGCTGGCGTTTAACACGGTCGCGGCAAAAATGCCGGGTGTGGGATTAAACTGCCTCATCGCGGGCGGCGTGGCGTACACCGTAGGCGCGGTGCTGTACGGCCTCGGCAAAAAAGTGCCGTACATGCACGCCGTGTGGCACCTGTTTGTCTTAGCCGGCAGCGTGCTGCATACGCTGAGCGTGTTTACGGTAATTATTTGATAATTGACTTTTCTATAAAAATCACAAACCGAAAGGATTAAGCTGCATGAAGGTATCCGAATTTACATTTGATTCCAGCACGGCACATAACAAAATTTTCACCCGCCTGTATGAGCCGGACGGCGAACCGAAGGCTGTTTTGCAGATTTCGCACGGCATGGCGGAGCATAGTGCGTTGTATAAACCGTTTTGCGAATACATGGCGCAGCGCGGCTTTGTCGTTGTCATCAACGATCACCTCGGCCATGGCCGCAGCGTGACCTCCGGCGCGCTCTACGGGCATTTCGGCGAAAAGGGCGGCCTCTATAATGTCGTCGAGGATCAGCGCAATTTGCAGAGCATCATACGCGAAAAATATCCCGAGCTGCCGTATTTTCTCATGGGCCACAGCATGGGCTCGTTCATCGCGCGCGAATTTGCGGCCGCCTACGGCAACTCCCTCACGGCAGTGGTATTCATGGGTACCAGCGCGGGCATTTCGACTGCCATGTGGAAGGCCGAGCGCACGTATCTCAATATGCTGAAAAAGGCAAAGGGCGCACAGGCGAAAATTCCGTCGCTCGAGAAGATTGCCACGGGCCCGTACAACAAGAAATTCAAGCCCAACCGCACAAATTACGACTGGGTGACGAGTAAGGAAGAGGAAGTGGATCGCTTTGTAAACGACCCGCTGTGCGGCTTCCCGCTCACGGTGCAGGGGTATATCGACCTCGGCACGCTTTTGTACGCCATCAACACCGACCAGTGGTACCGCCGTGTGCCGAAAGACCTGCCGATTTTGCTCATCTCCGGCGAAAACGATCCCGTAGGCGATATGGGCAAGGGCGTGCGCCGTGTGTTTGATAAATTGAATAAGACCGGGCACGACGTGAAGCTGACGCTTTACCCGCGCATCCGCCACGCGCTCATCACCGAGATGAACAGTGCGCAGGTCTACGAAGACCTGTATGCTTTCTTCTCGTCGCACCTGCCGAAGGCGGAAGAGCCGGTTTACGAAAAAGAGACGGAAGCAGAGCCTGAAGTTTCCACAGAAACGGAAATATCCGTTGAAAATCCTGCTGCGGAAGAAGAAAAAGAGACCGAAGCGGCAGCCGCCGAAAAATACGACGACATGCCGGAAGAAAACGCAGAGCTCCCCGTGATTTGAAAATAGAAAAGCCAAGCGGAAAGTCGCCTTTGCACCGACGTACAGTATCGGGCAGGGGCGGCTTTTTGCATAAGGAAATCTTTTTCCGCGTATACATAGCGCGAAGGAGGGATCGGGATGTACGGTGTTTTGAGCTTGCGTTCGCATCGTGTGCCGAGCTTCGGTGCGTTTTATCGCTTGTTGCCCGCGTGGCTGCGCAGAACGGCGGCCGCAGCGCTGACGCTCGGCACCATCGGGGCGCTCGGTGCGATCTTAACGGTCATGGCGGAGGACCCCGGCGTGCGTGTGCCGGTCATCATGTATCACGCCGTTATGGACGACGCGTCGCGCCTTGGCAAATACGTCATTTCGCCGGAGGAACTCGAAAGCGATTTTAAGTGGCTTTCGGAAAACGGCTATACGGCAATTTTATCCGAAGACCTCATAAACTACACGGAAAACGGCGCCGCGCTGCCTGAAAAACCGATTTTGCTGACGTTTGACGACGGGTATTACAATAACTACTTATACGCTTATCCCACCGCAAAGCGGTACGGCATGAAATTTGTGCTTTCGCCCATCGGAAAATACGCCGACCTCTACACCGAAACGCCGGACAAAAGCCCGTACTATGCGCACTGCACGTGGGATATGCTGCGCGAAATGCAGTCTTCCGGCGTGGTGGAAATTGCGAATCACACGTATGACCTGCACAGCTCGGACGGTGCGCGGCTCGGCACAAAGCAGCTTTCCGGGGAATCTCTGGAAGACTACACGAAGCTTCTCACCGAAGATGTGACGCTTTTTCAGCAGAAAGCAGAAGAAAACCTGCAAAGTAAGCCCGTCCTGTTTGCATATCCGTTCGGCGCAGTGAGTAAGGGAGAGCCGGAGATCATCAAAAACCTCGGGTTTAAGGTTACGCTTTCGTGTGAGGAGCGTGTCAGCACCGTTACGCGTGCCCCGGAAAGCTTATATTACCTCGGCCGCTACCTGCGTCCCTCGGGTGTGAACAGCGAGTCGTTTTTTGAACACATTTTGAAAGCATGATGTAGGAGGGTTCATATGCCGACAATCTATTTAAGCCCGTCCATTCAGCCGTACAATAAGTATTTGACAGAGGGCGATGAGCAGTACTGGATGAACCGTATCGCGGACGACATGGTGCCCATGCTGGAGCAAAACGGCATCAAAGTTGTGCGCAACACGCCGAACACGTCGCTTGGGCAGGCGATACGCGAATCGAACGCCGGGAATTACGATTTGCATTTGGCGCTGCACTCGAACGCCGGGCCGTCAAATTTGGCGGGGAAGCTGCGCGGGCCGGATGTGTACTATTATCCGTACAGCGCTTCCGGCAAGCGCGCGGCGGAGCTTATTGCCGATGAACTGCGGAAAATTTACCCCGACCCCGACCTTGTGAGCACAGTGGCGACGACACGTCTTGCGGAGATCACGAAAACGAGCGCACCGGCGGTCCTCGTAGAGATCGCGTACCACGACAACGCCGAGGACGAAGCGTGGATTAGAAATAATATCACTGTGATTGCCGAAGCGCTTACCCGCGCAGTGTGTGCGTACCTTGAGATGAACTGCGCGCTGTGAACGAGAGCTTCTCGGCGTTTGTCCGTGTTTTGACAGCGGTTTTGTGGGGGCCGCACGTGCTGCTTTTGATTTTGCTTGCGGGCGTGTGGTTTACGCTGCGCGGGCGGTTCATGCAGGTGACAAAGCTGCCGGGCATGACGCGCGGGGCATTGTGCGGCACGCAGCGCTGCGGGGGATTTTCCGCATTTCAGTCCTTGACGGCGTCGCTTGCCGGCTCGCTCGGCACGGGGAATATTCTGGGTGTTGCGGCGGCAATCCTGGTCGGTGGCGCGGGCGCGGTCGTCTGGATGTGGATTGCGGCGTTTTTCGGCATGATGACCGTATATGCCGAGGGCGTTTTGGCGGCAAAATTCGGCACGAAAAACGCCCCCGGCGCGATCGGCTATGTGCAGAAGGCGTTCGGGCGGCACGGCGCAAAAATTTATGCCGCAGGCTGTGTGCTTTCGGCGCTCGGCATGGGCACCATGGCGCAGACCGGCGCGGCATCGTCGGTGCTGGTGCCCATGGGTGTGCCGCGCGTGCTTGCGGGCGTTGTATTTGCGGGGCTTTTGCTCCTTTGCGTGCGCGGCGGCCTGCCGAAAGCCGTGCGCGTCACGGAAAAGCTTGTGCCGTTCATGGCGGGGCTGTTTTTGGCGTTGTGCGCCGCGGTGCTCCTTCTGCGCGGAAGCCATATCCCCGGCGCGGTGCGGAATATGCTGAAAGGTGCGTTTTCGCTGAAAGCCGGTGCGGGCGGCGTATGCGGCATGATTTTAGCCATGCGTGAGGGCATTTCGCGCGGGGTGTTCACAAACGAAGCGGGCCTTGGCAGCGGTACATTCGCGACGTTCCGCACGGAAAATAAGACCCCGGAGCAGATCGGTACACTCGGCGCTTTGCAGGTGTTTATCGACACAATCCTGCTGTGCACAATTACGGCGCTGTGCATGCTGGTGTCGCCCGTGCGTGATTTTTCCCCGGAAGCGGCGCTTTCGGTTTTTTCGCTCGTTTTGGGGCGATTCGGCGAGCTTTCTGCCGGCGTATGCGTGGCGCTTTTCGCGTTTGCATCGGTTTTGGCGTGGAGCTGCTACGGTATGGACGCGCTGCTGTATTTATTGCCGAAAAAAGGCGCGGCGGAAAAGAGAATATACATGGCGTTTTCGGCGCTTTCCTGCTTTTTGGGGTGCATGTCGCCGTTTCTCGGCGTTTTAAATGTATGTGATGCGTTTAACGGCCTTATGGCGCTTTTGAACGTCCCGGCGCTTTTGGTTTTAACGCCGCAGGTTTTTGCAAAACAAATTGCCCAAAAGCCAAAAAAGGTATAGATTTTTCTTCGACAAGATGTTAAAATACAAATAGAGAGAAAAGCGATGAATAGAGGGGCTTTTAACGGTTCGTTTAGTCTGTCTTTGCTGATCTCCGAAAAACAACGAATATGCGTTTCAAAAAAACGCGATAAGGAGGAAATATTATGAAATTGATCCTTGCGATTGTCAGCAACGATGACAGCGGTGCGGTCTCTTCCGCACTGACAAGAGGCGGCTTCTCCGTCACAAAGCTCGCTACCACCGGCGGCTTCCTGATGGCCGGCAACACCACCTTCATCTCCGGTGTGGAAGACGAAAAGGTCGATGAAGTCATCGGTATCATCGCGAAGCATTCCCGCCGCAGAACGCAGGTTGTGCCCAGTACCTCCACCATGGATGTGGGCATGTACTCCTCTTTTCCGGTGGAAGTTACCGTGGGCGGCTCTACCATTTTCGTGCTGAACGTAGACCGTTTTGAGAAGGTTTAATGCAGTTTGAAGGTTTTGCGGGGAATGCGGCTCTGAAAACGGCGCTTTCGGCGGCGTTTTCGCGCCGCAGGCTGCCGCATACTCTTCTTTTACAGGGTGAAACGGGGCTTGGCAAACGCACATTAGCGCAGATTCTGGCCCGCGCGGCGGTCTGCACATGCGAAGACCGCGATTTAGCGCCCTGCGGCGTATGCCCGGCGTGTATTCGCGCAAAAGCAGGCTCGCACCCGGATATCCGCATTGTTACGGGCAGCGGCAAATCGAACACGATTTCGGTCGCATCCGTCGATGAAGTCATCCGCGACGCATACAAAAAGCCGGAGGAAGCGGATATCAACGTCTACTGCATTTTTGCGGAAAATCCCATGCCGGAGATCACCCAGAATAAACTTTTGAAGGTCATTGAAGAGCCGCCGACAGGCGCGCTTTTCATCTTTACGGTGCTTTCTGCGGACGCTTTGCTGCCGACAATCCGCTCGCGTGCACAGGTTTTTACCGTGCGCCCGCCGGAGGAAAGCGAAGCGGCGGTTTACGTGCAGAACAAGACCGGCATGCCCATGGAGGAAGCTGAAAAGCTTGCATCGTTGCACCGCGGCAACATCGGCAGAATGCTTTCGGACGGCGAAAACGGCCGCGCCGCAAAAGCGGAGCAAATGGCGGAAGACATTGCAAACGCACTCGTTTCCGGCACGGAGCATGACCTTTTGGCGGCGACCGCGCCGCTCATCAAAGACAAGCCCTTATTCCCGGAAAGCATGGAGCGCTTGCAGCTTTTGCTGCGCGATGCATGTCTGTTGAAAAACAATGTAAATGTGCAAGTGCCCGCGCGTGAGGTCTGCGACAAATTAAGACGCAAGCTGTCTTTAAAAGCGCTGATGGCGCTGTGTGAAATGACGGCAAAATACACGGAATACTGGCGGCGAAACGCGAACATGGCGCTGCTTGTAACGGCGCTGTGCGCCGAAATGAAAGAAACTGCGGGCAAATAAAGCCTGTTTTGAAATAAAAATCGTCCGTGTTGTCAAAATAACAATACGGATTTTTCCCGGAAAGAAAGGAAGCCCTTTACGGGCTGTGGATATAAATATGGCAGAAGTAATCGGTGTTCGTTTTAAGAACATGGGCAAGGTGTATTACTTTGACCCGAACAGCGAGAAGCTCTCCGCCGACGACCACGTCGTTGTAGAAACGGCGCGCGGCGTAGAGTGCGGCGAAGTGGCGATGGCCAACCGCGATGTTGCGGATGATTCCATTGTGCAGCCGCTCAAAAAAGTAATTCGCAAGGCGACAAAAGACGACCTGCGCCGCGTGGCGGAAAATGAACTGAAAGCAAAAAATGCGTTCACGCAGTGCGAAAAGAAAATTGCGGAGCGCGGACTCGAAATGAAGCTTGTCGACGTGGAGTACACGTTTGACAACAGTAAAATCCTCTTTTACTTCACGGCGGACGGCCGTGTGGACTTCCGCGAGCTGGTAAAAGACCTTGCGGGCATGTTCCGCACGCGCATTGAGCTGCGTCAGATCGGCGTGCGCGACGAAGCGAAGATGATCGGCGGCCTCGGCATCTGCGGCAGACCGTTCTGCTGCGGCTCGTTCCTCGGCGGCTTTCAGCCGGTCTCCATCAAAATGGCGAAGGAGCAAGGGCTTTCTCTGAACCCTGTGAAAATCTCCGGCACGTGCGGCAGACTGATGTGCTGTCTGAAATATGAGCAGGAGGCATACCTTGACCTGCTGCGTACCACGCCGAAGGTGAACGCTGTGGTTTCCACGCCGGACGGCAAGGGTGTTGTTATCGATCAGAACCTGCTTACCGGCAAGCTGACCGTGCGGCTCGATAAGAGCCCGGACGCCGCGCCGAGCGTCTACAAAGTGAAGGACGTACGCGTGCTGAAAGACGGGCAGATCAAGCTGAATAAGAAGGAAATTGAGGAATTTAAGAAGCTGGAGAACTAAAAGTACCTGTATTTTGGCGGGCTTTTGTTACGTATCTGTAAAAAAGCAATTTTCGCTTGCATTTTCATGGATTTGTGTTAGAATGTAGGTATCAAATACATGGAGGTGTCCTAAAATGGCATATAAAATTACAGACGCTTGCATCGCTTGCGGCGCTTGCGCAGACGCATGTCCTGTTTCCGCAATCTCCGAGGGTGACGGCAAGTACGAGATCGACGCTGATACCTGCATCGAGTGCGGCGCTTGCGCTGACACGTGCCCGGTTTCCGCTCCGGAGCAGGCATAATCGCTGACATTGCGTAAAAGAGAGGGCTGCCCAAGCGGCAGTCCTTTTTCTTTTGCTGTTAAAAGTCTTTAGTCAAGTTTTCTTCGAGAAAACTTGCGGATATTAAAGGGCGGCGGTGCCGCCCTTTGGGAGACCCCCTAATTGGGTCTCCCACGAGGAAACAGTCCACCGGACTGTTTCCTCTCCCGTCCTGATTCTTGGCAGGCAAAAAGATTTCGTCGTCTGCGGACGACGATTTGGGGCGCTGCCCCAAGACCCCGCGACCTTTTTGAAAAAAGGTCGATCAAAAACTTTTGACCACGCTTATCGGAAGCTTGTGAGAATTCAACCAAAAGGAGAAAACCTGTGGAAAATCTGCACTGGGAGCCGCTTGCGCCTGCCTGCCGTGTACTCGTCAGCCGCGAGCACACGTTTAATACGGACACCATTTTGCTGGCGCATTTTGCCGCGCCGAAACACAAAGAGCGCTGCATTGACCTCGGCACGGGCTGCGGCACCATTCCACTTTTGTGGCAGGCAAATTATGCCCCGCGGCACATCACGGCGGTGGAACTCGGCGAACAGGCGTTTTCGCAGGCCTTGCGCTCCGTTTCGGAAAACGGGTATGAAGAAAATATCGAGGTCATTCGGGGGGATATACGGGAGATTAAAAAAATCATTCCGCACCCAACGTTAGATCTTGCGGCGTGTAACCCGCCGTATAAGGCCATAGGCGCGGGGCTGCGCAACCCGGACGAACGCATGGAAAACGCGCGGCACGAGTGCACCTGCACGCTTGAAGATGTCGCGAAAGCAGGCAGAGACGTGCTGCGCTTCGGCGGCCGGTTTTGCCTATGTCAGCGCCCGGAGCGCCTTGCGGACGCAATGAATGTTTTTAGAAGCTACGGCTTAGAGCCGAAAAGGCTGCGGCTCGTACAGCAAAGGATAAACACCGCGCCGTCTCTGTTTTTACTGGAAGTGCGGCGCGGCGGCAAACCGGGGCTTTCCGTACTGCCGACACTTATTATGGAAGACGAAAACGGCGGGTTTTCCGCCGAAATGCTGGAAATTTACGGGAATTACAAATTCGGTCACGAGGGAGGACGCGCAAATGGAAGAAAATAAACTGCTTCGCGGTGCATTGTATGTGGTGGGCACGCCCATCGGAAATTTGTCGGATTTTTCGCCCCGCGCGGCGGAGACCTTGGCGGCGGTGGATTTCATCGCAGCGGAGGACACGCGCGTCACGATGAAGCTTTTAAACCACTTCGGCATTAAAAAGCCGCTTGTAAGCTATTATGAGCACAACAAGGCCGAAAAGGGCGGGCGCATTGTAGACCGCATTTTGGCGGGCGAAACGTGCGCCATCGTCTCCGACGCCGGCATGCCGGCCATCTCCGACCCGGGCGAAGACCTTGTGGCGTTGTGCGCCGAGCACGACGTGCCGGTGCTTGTTGTGCCGGGCCCGAGCGCCGTCATTTCCGCGCTGGCGGTATCGGGACTGCCGACGGGCAGATTTACGTTTGAGGGCTTTTTGAGCGTCAACAAAAAGAGCCGTAAGGATCACTTGGAGTCCGTCAAAAACGAAGTGCGCACCATGGTGTTCTACGAAGCGCCGCATAAGCTGCCGTATACGTTAAGAGATATGGCGGAGGTATTCGGCGACAGACGCATCGCGCTTGTAAGGGAAATTACGAAAATCCACGAGGAGTGCGTGCGCACGACATTATATAAAGCTGCCGAATACTACGAGCAGAACGCCCCAAAGGGCGAATTTGTGCTCGTCATTGAGGGTGCGAAGGCGGAAGAACAGAAAGAAATGACGTTAGAGGATGCCGTAGAAGCCGCAAAAAAAGCGATGGAAAACGGCAGTTCCGCCAGCGACGCCGCTAAGGAGGCCGCAAAGCTCTCCGGATTCAAAAAAGGCGAAATCTATAAAGCGCTGATGAATTGACGAGCCCGCGGTAACGGCGGTTTAAAGTCTTTAGTCAAGTTTTCTTCAGAAAACTTGCGGGTGCGTAGGGCAGAGCCCTACGTCGCTTTCCGCAGAAAGCGAAATCTTTTTGCCTAACAAAAAACTAGGAAAGTAGGATTGAATGTCCGGGGGACGTTCAATCCGTAGGAAACCCAGTTGCATGGGTTCCCTAAAAGGCGGTCACAAACCGCCTTTCAAAAACCGAACAAGCCAAAAGGAAAGCACGCAGACTCGAAAGTTCTGCGTGCTTGAGTTTTTTATCTAAAGGGAACGATCAGGATTTAGAAGCGGGTGCGGGGTCGGCATCTGCGGCTTTCGGCGTGTCGTCTCCCTTGTGCCTCCAGTTCAGCCATGCGCAGAACGTGTAGAGAACGGGGAGAACGAGGTCGAGAACATAGGTGCAGATTTCCGGCATATTCGGCGCATCGCCGGTGAAGATTTCATACAAAACATTGAAAAGAATGATGACGCCGGTAGCAAGGCCCAGAAAAAAGCACGGCTTCATGCTGTTCGGGCGGTCTGCTCGGGCGTGGCCCATCAGCCCCGCAATGAGCAGCAAAACGGGCACAAGCATCGCGCCCGCAACGGACAGCACCGGCATAGAGGAATTAAAGTAAGCGGAAAGGTCGTATTCCTCCACGTATTTTCGGTCGATGAGGCACAGCAGAAGCGCCACAAGCGATGCTGCACCGTACAAAACGAACAGCACGCTGCAAATTTTAAGCGGAAGTTTCCCTTTTATCTTTATGGCCATGCGGCACGCATCCTTTTTGGTTCGATTTTCTCGGAAAAAATTTTATAGTTTGATTTTACCTGCAACGCGTGAAAATTGCAACCGTTTTTCATGAACTTTCCGTATCAAAATAAAAGTTTTCCGAAAACAGTTGCATTCTCCGGTTGAATGTGCTATAAAAGATGTACGAACAACTTGAAGTCCATGATGGAGGTTTGTAAAGATGAAAAGCGAACGTATCCCCGTAAAATCCTTTTCCGCCGATAACGGTTTCATCGGCAAAATGCAGAAGCTCGTGCGCGAGGAGGTACTGCCGTATCAGTATAATATCCTGAACGACGCCATCCCGGGTATCGAAAAGAGCCACGCCATTGAAAATATCCGCCTTGCAGCTGAAAAGCTGAGGGGCAAGGACGTAAAGCCGGACGAATTCTACGGTATGGTGTTCCAAGACAGCGATGTCGCAAAGTGGATCGAAGCGGCAGCCTATGCGCTTGCAGCGGGCGAAGACCCGGAGCTTGAAAAGGCCGTGGACGAGACCATTCAGCTCTACGGTGCTTCCCAGCACGAAGATGGCTATGTCGATTCCTATTTCACTGTGAAGTGTCCCGACAAAATGTGGACGAACATCTGCGATGCACATGAGCTTTACTGTGCAGGACACATGATGGAGGCTGCCGTGGCGTATTATGAGGTCACCGGCAAGCGCGAGCTGCTCGACATCATGTCGAAGAGTGCAGACTGCATTTACGAGCAATTCATGAAGAAAAACACGCGCGCCTACCCGGGCCACCCGGAGGTGGAGCTCGCGCTGATGCGTCTGTGGCGCGCCACGGGCAACGAAAAGTATAAGGAGCTTGCAAAGCACTTTGTAGACGTGCGCGGTCAGGCCCCGAATTATTTCGTGGAAGAAAAAAAGAACCGCGGCTGGAACGTTTGGGACGGCACGGAGGAGCTGAATACCGACTACACCCAGAGCACCCTGCCCGTGCGTGAGCAGAAGGACGCCGTGGGCCACGCCGTGCGTGCCGTGTACCTTTACACCGGCATGGCGGACGTCGCAAAGGAAACACAGGACGAGACACTGCTTGCTGCCTGCCGCAATTTGTGGGAGAGCATCACAAAGCGCCGCATGTACATTACGGGCGGCATCGGCTCCACGTTTATGGGTGAAGCCTTTACGGTCGATTATGACCTGCCGAACGACACCGTGTACGCCGAGACCTGCGCCTCCATCGGCCTGATGTTCTTTGCGAAGAAGATGCTTGAAAACGAGCACCGCGGCGAATATGCCGATGTGATGGAGCGCGCGTTCTACAACACCGTGCTCGCCGGCATGCAGCTTGACGGCAAGCGTTTCTTCTATGTGAACCCGCTTGAGGTCGTACCGGGCGTTTCCGGCAAGGCCGTCACGCACCGCGCAGTGCTGCCCACCCGCCCGCAGTGGTATGCCTGCGCATGCTGCCCGCCGAACGTGGCGCGCATGGTGTCTTCCTTCGGCTCCTATGCGTACAGCGAAAATGAAGACACGTTCTTCATTGATCTCTATGCAGGCGGCACGGTGAAGACCGAAAAGGGCATCACGCTCACCTGCGAGACCGATTTCCCGCACGGCGGCACGGCAAAGTATACGATTAAGGGCGAAGCGGAAACGACGGTCGCTATCCGCATTCCGGCATGGAGCGAAAAGAGCTTGCTGACCGTAAACGGTGAAGCGGTTGACCTTAACGCCGTGACAAAGGACGGTTACGCTTACATCACCCGCGCATGGAAAGACGGCGATACGCTTGCGCTCACCATGGATATGACCCCGCACGTTGTGTACGCCTCCGCAAAGATCGCGGCGGACAGCGGCAAGGTGTGTGTACAGCGCGGCGCGCTCGTCTACTGTGCAGAGGAAGTCGATAACGGCAAGGTGCTGCCGCTGTATGTCAAAGCCGGTGCAGAGCCGAAGGCGCTCGATTTCGAGCCCGAAACGCTCGGCGGCATTGTGCCCGTAGAGATCGCAGGCTGCGCACAGCAAGACATCGACACGCTGTATTCCACAAAGGCTCCGAAATTTGTGGAAAAGACAATCCGCCTTATCCCGTATTACACATGGGCAAACCGCGGCGAAAACCAGATGCGTGTCTGGCTGCCGGTCAAATAAGAAACGCGTTTATGTCGTCATAACAGAACAGAGAAAACCCGGTGCAGTCTGGATTCGGCTGCATCGGGTTTTGCTGTTTTGAAATTTTAGTCAATGGGATAAAATCAAGCTCAGTCAACAAACTTCATGCCGTGACCGTCCGTGTAGATTGTGCCCTGCAAAAGGCGCACGCCTTCTATGATGCCCCAAATCTCGGAGACGATGGCAAGCGTGCCGCAGCTGCAAACGGTGATGGCAAGCTGTGCAATGCCAAGGCCCGTTTTGCCGATGTAGAAGTTGTGCACGCCGAACACACCGAATAAAATGGCGAGCACACCGGCTGCAATGCGGCTTTTGGTGCCCTGCGGCGGGTCATACGGCTGTGCGTAGTTCTGCCCATACTGCGGCTGGCCGTTCGGGGCATAGTAGGTTTGCTGCGGGTTGTTATAATTTGCATTATTGGCGTTCGCCTGGTACTGCTCCGTGTAGCGCGGGGGGCGGTAGTCGCCCGCGCCCTCCTGCGGGGTGGGCTGCTGCGGCTGTGCGGTGTAGGCCGCATAGGTGTACTGCGGCGGCTGATACTGCGGCGGCGTTGGCACCTCCGTTTTCGGTGCTTCCGGAGCAGCTTCTTCGGCTTTCGGCATATCGCAGCACGGTTCGTCTTTTGCGGCGGCTTCTGCCTGCTCCGCAAGGCGCTCGGCTTCGGCAAAGCTCTGCTCTACGGGATTCGTCAAGGTCGGCTCCGGCTTTGCGGTCTCCGGGGTGGTGTTCCGGGTGTTATTTTCGTCTGTCATAAAGATCTCCTTTCTCAGTCCTTCAGCTTGATGCCGTTTGCATCCATTTTAATCTTGCCTTCTAAGATCTGCACGCCCTCAACAAGGCTCCAGACCCACACGGCAACGGTGGAAAGACCGCAGGTGAGAGGCGCGCCGAGCGTAGCGACCAAAATCTGGATCAGTCCGCGCTGTGTATTGCCAAGGTAAAAATTGTGCACGCCGAATGTGCCCATCAGCATGCCGAACAGTCCGGCTGCGATACGGCTTTTTTGCGGATAACCGGCGGGCGGATCTATGCCGGAAAGCGGTGCGCCGGTGTAGGGATTGTAATTTTGACCTTGCATATACGGTCTCCTCTCATCTTTGTTTTGTGATTTTATTGTAGCGAAAAATTTCTTTAGATGCAAGCGTTTTTGCGCAATGTAAGAATGTCTTAAAATTTATGAAAGAGACGGAAAAATCATGCCGGAAACGGTGCGAAATCTTGAAAAAAAACGCGGGCTGTTGTATACTGAAACAACATAAACATCGTAAAACGAATCGAAAGCGGAGAGGAGAATTCTGCAATGAGGATTAAAATTTCGGCGGACAGCACATGCGATCTGTCGCCGGAGCTTATCGAAACGTATAATATCGGCATTACGCCGCTGTACATTGAAAAGGGCGGGCAGAATTGTCGCGACGGCATGGACATCACGCCGCAGGAGATTTTCGACTACGTGCGCTCCGGCAAGGGCGTGTGCCGCACTGCTGCCGTGAACGTGGGCGATTACACGGCATTTTTCAAAAAATGCAGGGAAAATTACGACGCGGTGATCCATTTTAATATCAGCAGTGATTTTTCCAGCTGCTACCAGAACGCCTGCACCGCTGCGGCGGAGTTTGAAAACGTGTATGTGGTCGATTCCCGCAATCTTTCCACGGGCATCGCGCTGCTCGTTTTGGATGCCGCAGAGCGTGCGGAAAAGGGAGAGGACCCCAAAGAGATTGCCGCGCTCATGCGCGAAACGGCGGAAAAAGTAGAGGCGAGCTTCGTCATCGATACGCTTTTTTATCTGCAAAAGGGCGGCAGATGCTCTACCTTGGCGGCGCTCGGCGCGAATTTATTGAAGCTAAAGCCGTGCATTGAAGTGAAGGACGGCAAAATGGGCGTGGGCAAAAAGTACCGCGGCAAGATCGACAATTGCATTGCACAGTATGTGCGCGAGCGTTTGCAGGGCAGAGACGATTTGAGACGAAATCGCATTTTCATCACGCACTCGGGCTGTGCGCCGGAAATTGTGGAGAATGTGAAAGCGATCATCAAGGAATGCGGCGGCTTCGACGAGGTGTTGGAGACCTATGCCGGCTGCACGGTCTCGAGTCACTGCGGCCCGAACACGCTGGGCGTTTTGTTTGTGAGAAAATAAATTTTGTGAGAAAGTAAATTCTGAAAGGCTTCGCCTTTTTGGGAGACCCCCTAATTGGGTCTCCCACGGACGGAACGTCCACTGGAAGTTCCGTCCTTCCGTCCTGATTTTTAGTAGGCAAAAGGATTTCGAGCTCTGCGGAGCTCGACCAAAGGTTTCACCTTTGGAATCTACAACCGAACGAGAAGTTCGGTTTCAACTTCTTTGAAAAAAGTTGATTAAAAACTTTATTTGTCAATAAAGACATGAACTGAGTGAGGAAAGAACAATGGAGAACAAAGAGAAAATTCGCTCGCTTGCGGAAAACGTGTGGGCGTACATTGCGGCGTTTTTGCGGTGGGGCGTTTTAGGCTTGCTTGTCGGCGGGCTTGGCGGCTTCGTCGGCGCGCTGTTTGCAAAATCCGTTGCGTGGGCAACGGCCATGCGCGGCGCTAACCCATGGCTTTTATATTTGCTGCCCGTCGGCGGTTTGGCCATTGTGGGCGTTTATAAACTTTGCCGCGTTTCCGGCGTAGGCACGAACGAGGTGTTCGAGGGTGTACGCAGCAATAAAGGTGTTTCCATTTTGCTTGCGCCGGCCATTTTCCTCGGCACAACGATTACACACCTGCTCGGCGGCTCCGCGGGCCGCGAGGGCGCGGCGCTCCAAATCGGCGGAAGCGTGGCGACGTTCTTCGGCAAGCTGTTCCGTTTAAATGAGGAAGACCGCCACATTCTCACCATGTGCGGTATGAGCGGCGTGTTCGCGGCGGTATTCGGCACGCCGATGGCGGCATGTGTCTTCGCGATAGAGGTCGTCAGCGTCGGCCGCTTCTGCACCTCGGCGCTGTTCCCGTGCATCGTGTCCTCTGCGTCTGCCTATGCACTGGCGCTGGTTATGGGCGTTGCCCCGGAGCATTTTCTCGTCGAAAATGTCCCGGCATTTGACATTTCCACAATGTGGCGTGTACTCGTCATTGCCATTTTGTGTGCGATTGCCAGTATGCTGTTCTGCTGGGCGATGCACAGCGGCGCAAAGCTCTTCAAAAAGCTTTTTAAAAACGAATTTCTCCGCGCGGCGGTCGGCGGCATTGTGGTGATTTTGCTCACATTGCTTGTCGGTACGCGTGCGTATAACGGCGGCGGTATGGACGTCATCGAGCGCATTTTTGAAGAGGGCGTCGTGCGTCCCGAGGCATTCCTGCTCAAGATGATCTTTACCTCCATCACGATCGGCGCAGGCTTTAAAGGCGGCGAGATCGTGCCCACGCTGTTCATCGGTGCCACGCTCGGCGGTACGCTGGCGCTGCTTGTCGGTCTGAGTCCCGCGTTCGGCGCGGCCATCGGCATAGCGGCGCTGTTCTGCGGTGTGACGAACTGCCCCATTGCGACAATTCTGCTCAGCGTAGAGCTCTTCGGCGGCGAAAGCGCACTGTTCTGCATGATCGCGGCGCTTGTAAGCTTCCTGTTTTCGGGCTATTTCAGCCTTTATTCCGGACAGCAGCTTATTTATTCGAAATTGAGCGAGAAAGAGATCAATGTGCACGGACACTAAGCCGAGAACACAGGCAAAATCTTGACAAAACGCACTTGGCGTGGTAGAGTAAGTACGCGGAAAACGCAAAAAATAGTAAACGGGGTGCTCGTATACGGGCTGAGAGGAGGGTGTGACCCTCAACCCGAATAACCTGATTTGGATAATGCCAACGTAGGGAACGGAAATATCCGGGTATGTGTCATTATCACATGCCCTTTTCTTTTGTTCCGAAACACGCATTAGGAAAGGAACAGAAAATGGAATACACAACGCAGATGGATGCCGCCCGCAAGGGCATTTTTACGCCGGAAATGGCGAAAGTTGCCGAAAAAGAGCATTTGGAGCCGAAAAAACTCATGGCGCTCATGGCGGAGGGCAAGGTTATCATCCCGTGCAATAAGGTGCATACATGCATAGAGCCGAACGGCCTCGGCTCCATGCTGAAGACGAAGATCAACGTCAATCTCGGCACGTCCCGCGACCTCACCGACCTTAACATGGAGCTTGAAAAAGTGAATCATGCGGTCGAAATGGGCGCGGAGGCCATTATGGACCTCAGCTCCTTCGGCGATACGCAGAAGTTCCGCCGCAAGCTGACGCACGAGTGTCCGGCGATGATCGGCACCGTGCCGATCTATGACGCGGTCGTTTACTACCACAAGGCGCTCGGCAAAATCACTGCGCGCGAGTGGATTGACATTGTGCGCATGCATGCGGAGGACGGCGTAGACTTCATGACCATCCACTGCGGCATCAATAAAGAGACGGCGAAGAAGTTTAAACGCAACCGCCGTTTGATGAACATCGTTTCCCGCGGCGGCTCCATCATTTTTGCATGGATGGAAATGACCGGCGAGGAGAACCCGTTCTTCCAGTATTTTGACGAAATTCTCGATATTTGCCGTGAATATGACGTGACGCTCAGCCTCGGCGATGCATGCCGCCCCGGCTGCCTGCAGGACGCGACCGACGCTTCGCAGATTGAAGAACTCATCACGCTCGGCGAGCTGACCAAGCGCGCGTGGGAAAAAGACGTGCAGATCATGATCGAGGGCCCCGGCCATATGCCGCTCAACCAGATTGCGGCGAACATGGAGATTCAGAAAACGCTGTGCCACGGCGCACCGTTCTATGTGCTCGGCCCGATCGTCACGGACATCGCCCCGGGCTATGACCATATCACCTCCGCCATCGGCGGCACGGTGGCAGCCATGAACGGCGCATCGTTCCTGTGTTACGTCACGCCCGCAGAGCACCTGCGCTTGCCGGACGTGGACGACGTGAAGGAGGGCATCATCGCGGCACGCATTGCAGCGCACGCGGCTGACATTGCAAAGGGCGTTCCGCACGCGATGGATTGGGACAACGAAATGGCAGTTGCCAGAAAGAAGCTTGACTGGAACGCGATGTTTGACCTCGCAATCGACCCCGAAAAGGCGCGCCGCTACCGCGAATCCTCTCGCCCGGAGAAGGAAGACACGTGCAGCATGTGCGGCAACTTCTGCGCGGTGAAGAACATGAACCGCATCTTAGACGGCGAGATCGTATCCATCTTCGATGAATAATTTGAGATCATAAGACTCCTATGTGATTTGAATAGAGAACGGCACAGCCTTGGGCTTCCTCCCGGGCTGTGCCGTTCTCGTTTATATGGAAATAGCCACCCCGGTTTTGCCGGGGTGGCTATCAGGCTTTACGGATTCATCAAAATCTGTGCCAAGTCCGAATTCTTGCCTAAGATAATGGTCTTCTCGTCGCCGTTTAAGGTGCTCTTTAAGGCTTCAAGCGCCTGCGTGAATTTGTAGAACTCCTGCTTATCCTCGGTGTTGTACGCTTTGCCGAGCAGTCGCATGTATTCGGCTTCGCCCTCGGCCTGCAATTTTGCGGCTTCGGCCTCCGCGTTCGAGACAATGATGTTCACCTGCTTATCGACGTCATTGCGGATAAGCGATGCTTCGTAGTTGCCGTCTGCGGTGTATTTTTCCGCAATCTGCTGGCGTTCGGAGATCATGCGGGCATATACGGCGCTTTCGTTTGCCTCCGGCAGGTCAAAGCGCTTGATTTTTACGTCCTCGACCTTGATGCCGTAGTTTGCGGCAAGCGTATCGACGCTTGTGGTAATGCCCTCGTAAATGTCGTTTCGCGCTGCGCCGTCGTCCATGTTGATGATGTTCGACTGCGAAAGCGTGCCCATTACGGTTTTGAGGGCGTTGTAGGTCAGCGCGTTTAAGCGTTCCTCAGCAACGCTCGTGTTGCCGAGCGATTGGTAAAATTTCAGCGGGTCGGAGACGCTCCACAGCACGTAGCAGTCCACGGTCATGTTCTGCTTGTCGGCGGTCAGCACCTCGCTCGGCGGAATGTCATACAGCATGGTGGCTTTCGGGAAGGACTTCACGCTGTCCAAAAACGGCACTTTAAAGTGCAGGCCCGGCTCATCGGTCGTCGAGATGATTTTAGAGAGCCGCACGGTGCAGCCGTATTCGTTTTCCTCCACAGTGTACATGGAATTAAAGAGGCACACAGCCGCCAGTATAAGCACGGCCAAGAGGATCACGGTTTTCTTTTTCATCGGTTATTCTTCTCCTTTTTCGGGGGCGGTCGTAGTCACATCGCCCTGTGTGAAGCTTTCAAGCGGCAGCACCTTCTGCACGCCGTTTTCGCCGGAGGTATCAATATACACCTTCACGTCCGGCAGGGCTTCGGAAATGGCTTCATAGTACATTCTGGAGCGCGTGATGCCTGGGTTCTGGCTGTACTCCTTGTACATGGCCTCGAACATCGCGACCTGCTCCGTCGCTTCGTTGATGCGCTTCTGCTTCAAATATTCGGCGTTACGCAGCAGCTCGTCGGCTTTGGCTTCCGCCTGCGGGAGCTGTGCGTTCTGGTAGGCGCGCGCCTCATTGCGCACGGTCTCTGCCTGCTGCTTTGCGGTCTCCACGGCCTTAAACGCTTCCGTGACCTCATCGGTCGGTGGGTCGGAGTCCTGAATTTTTACGTCTACAAGCGTCAAACCGATGTCGTATTCCTGCAAAATTTCGGATACAAGCTCTTTGACACGCATCTGGATAGATTCCTTGCCGGTCGTCAAAACAGCGTCCACGGCTTCGGAGCCGACCACGTTGCGCACCTGACTTTGCAGCAGGTTGCGCAGAATCGTTTCCGGGTCATACGAGCCGTAGAGGTACTTTTCAGGGTCGCTGACCTTGTACTCCACGAAGAACTCCACGTCGACGATGTTGTAGTCGCCGGTGATCATTTTCGTTTCGCTTTCGATGATGTCAAAGTTATCGGCGGAACCGACGCTGCGGTAGCCGAGCTCGATCTTCTGGTAGACATTCACGTTGACCTTTTCCACTTTCTGAATGCCGAACGGCAGCTTAAAGTGGAAGCCGGCATCCGTAATGTCCGTCACCTTGCCGAACGTGGTCACAACGGCCTGCTCCTTGTCGTTCACGGTGTACCAAGAGCTTGCCACAGCGGCGAGCAGTACGAGGGAGATCACGACGATGAGCACGATTTTCGGCAGCTTCTTTAAAAAGTCTCCGCTCGGTTTTTTGGGCATTGGGATGGGAATCTCGGTGCCCTTGAATTCCTCAAACATAAATTTCTCCTTTTTCAAAATCTGTGCTCACGCAGAGCGCGTTCATCATGCTCTGCGCTTTGGTTTGCAGCTGCGCGGCACGCCATGCGGTAATCATAATGCGCAGCACCTGCTCGATTCGCTCTTTCGCGCCGGGGCTTGGCTCTTTGTAGTCCTTAAGGCCGTCCGCAATCAAACGGTTCATTTCGCTTTCCGAGGTCAAGCCGTGCTTCTGCACGCTGCCCGCCACCAGCACGAACGCGCCGTACAGCTCCGTATCGTCGATGGTGTCGTCGCCCTCATCGTCCAGCGCACCGTTGATGTAGCTTAAAAGCTTGCAGATCTGCTCGATGGAAAGCGTGCTTTTCAACGCGTTGATCATTAAGATGCGGCTCAACTGGCGGCGCGTGTACTTGCGCTGCTTCGGCGGCGCCAAAAAGCCGCGCCGCACCCAGTTTTGAATGATGTACGGCTCCAGCCCCGTGACTTGCGTCACCTGCGAAAGCACCAGCCCGCCGGCTAAAAACAGGGAAGAAAAAACTTCCTCCGCCGCCTGCGGCCGGTCTGCGTCAACGGAAAGCACCGTTCCGGGAAGTGTCCACTCCACTTTGTTCATCTCCTTCTATGTGATGGTGAGAGTATACAACATAATCGTATGATTGTCAATAGAGATTTAAAGATTTTTTCATAAAATCGTAAAATCCTTTGCACATGGGCAAATTTGTCATTTTTGCCCGTCTGCCGCGGACAGAAACGGGCATTGACAAGGCTACTAAAACCCGATATACTGGGAAAAAGAGCAAAAATGAGGTGGAGAAATGGTACAATGCTATGAATGCGGCACTGTGTACCCGGAAACAATGCGCTGCTGCCCAAACTGCGGCAGTGAAGCGAAAATACAGCTTGCGCCGAACTCGGAGTTTGAAGAACCGAAAAATCCGTATGTGCAGCTCTACCGGCCGTATGGGATGCCGATGAATAACCGCATGAACGGCTACGCGGTCGCGGGCTTTGTGCTTTCGTGTGTCGCGCTTGTGCTGATGTGTGTATTCCCGCCGCTGTCAATCCTCGGCATCGTGTTCTCTGCATTGGGGCTTTCACAGATTAAGAAGAGCTTTCAGCGGGGCAAAGGCCTCGCCGTCGCCGGACTTACCATCGGCATGATAACGACCGCGTTCAGCATCTTTTTGTACGCCATGGTATTTATTGAGTCGTTGTGGTAAGAAAAATCCGCAAAACAAAAAGGCGGAAGCAGGCCGAAAAGCCTGCTTCCGCCTTACTTATTCCCTTTAAAAAGTGCCGTAAAATGCAAAACGACTGCCCGAAAGCAGTCGTCTAATGCATTGCGATGTTGGGAAAATTACGCGCCAGCGTTCAGCTTCTTATCGAGAGCGGACTTCTTTCTGGCAGCCGTATTCTTGTGCAGAATACCCTTTGCAGCAGCCTGGTCGATTCTCTTGACAGCGACCTTGACAGCCTCAGCCTTGTCAGCAGCATTGGACTCGATAGCAACGTTAGCCTTCTTGATCTCTGTCTTGAGCTGAGAGTTGATCATCTTGTTCTGCAGGGTCTTTGCGGCAGCGACCTTAACGCGCTTCTTAGCGGATTTGATGTTGGGCACAGTAGACACCTCCTCGATCGTAGGATTATAGTACGGCGAAACCGCCTGAACCGTATTGGTGGGCATAGATTCGCCTTGAACTCCAATAACGCAGACATAATCATACCACATAGCCCCCGAAAATGCAAGAGCTTTTTTGCCTTTTTTCGTAAAACGGCAGATAAAAAGCGCGGTTTACCGTTAGAAGGGCTGTAAAGTACTTCCGTATGATAAAAATCTGTTTTAAATGCAATGTAAAAAGTCCCGTAAGCCGAGATTTTCTTATAGACATTTTTTTAACGATATCGTATAATAAAAGCGAAAAACGCAGGAAAGCGGCGCAGACGGCAGCCGCTTTATAAAAAGGCGGCAAAGCCGCAAATTTACGGAGGAGGCGCTTATTTTGTCCAAGTTTTTTACAAGCCGAAAGATTTTTGACAATGTTACGCAGATCGGCGGTCTGGGCGGAGAGCTTTGCTATTTGATCGAAGGCAGTGAAAAAGCGCTGCTTATCGATGGTCTTACAGGCGTAGGCAGTTTGAAAGCGTTTGTACGCGAATGTACCGATTTGCCCGTTACGCTTGTGCTGACGCACGGACATGTGGATCACGCCGGCGCATCGTTTGAGTACGGGGAATGCTATGTGAACCCGGCGGACGTTGCGCTTTTGTACGAGCACGGCGACATCGACAAGCGCTACGGATTTGTGATGGGCGGCGGCAAGCCGGAGGGGGCGTTTTTGCCCAAAAAGGAAGACGTTGTGCCGCCGTGCGCAGTGAAGACGCTGCCTGTTCAGGACGGCGACGTGTTCGATCTCGGCGGCGTGCAGATTGAGGCCATTGCCGTGCCGGGTCATACCGTGGGAACCATGGTCTATCTGGACCGTGCCCGCCGCGTTCTGTATTCCGGCGACGCCTGCAATGCGAACACACTGCTCGGTTTGCCGTGCTCCACAACAGTCGAGACGTATGCGAAAAGCCTCGACCACCTTGCGACATATCTTAAGGACATCGACAAGTTTTACGGCGGTCACGGTCTGCAGGCTGTTCCGGCGTACATCGTAGACGAAGCGATGATACTGTGCGAGGAGATTTTAAGCGATGACGACGACCGGTTCGAAACGGAGTTCCTCGGGCGCAAATTTCTCTATGCCCGCAAGTTTGACGGCATGTTCCACCGCGAGGACGGCGGCATCGCGAACATTGCCTACGTCATGGAAAAGGTCTACAATAAATAAAAAGCGCCACAAAGACATGCGCGTTTTGCCATACGACTGCGGTGTCCGTGCATGTTGTTCACTTTTTCGCACGGGCTTGACACAGCTTTGACAAAATCCCCAAAAGCCCGCAGAATGCGCCCAAAACGCCGAAAATTACTTGATTTATTCCCCTGAATATACTATAATCAAAGCGATAATCCAAAATTCTGCAACTATACTGAAAAAAGGATGGTTTGAACTATGAATAAAATTACCATTATCGGCAGCGGCAGCGTCGGCTCCACGATCGCTTACACCCTCACCGTGCAGGGCATTGCTTCCGAGATTGTCATGATCGATATCAACGAGGAAAAGGCAAAGGGCGAGGCCCTGGACATCCGTCAGGGCGTTCCGTTCTGCACGCCATGTTCCGTTTACGCGGGCAGCTATGAAGACGCAAAGGATTCCGACATCGTCATCATCACGTCCGGCATTGCCCGTAAGCCCGGCCAGACCAGACTGGACCTTGCACAGACGAACGTCAACATCATCAAGAGCATCACGCCGAACATCACGAAGTACGCACCGGATGCAATCTATCTGTTCGTCAGCAACCCGGTTGATATCCTCACCTACACGTTCTGCAAGTGCTCCGGCATTCCGGAGTCCCGCATCCTCGGTTCCGGTACCATCCTCGATACCGCCCGTCTGCGTGCACGTCTCTCCGAGTACTACCAGATTAACCAGCAGAACGTACACGCTTACGTTCTGGGCGAGCACGGCGACAGCTCCTTCGTGCCGTGGTCCGTTGCGAACATCTCCAACATCCCGGCAAACGCATACCAGAAGGCTATGGAAAACACCGACGGCATGTTGATTCCGCCGCTCAACTATGCGGACGTTGAGGATTACATGCGCAAATCCGGCGGCAACGTTATCAGGCGCAAGGGCGCAACGTTCTATGCGGTTTCCATTTCCGTCTGTCATATCGTAAAGTGCATCCTCTCCGGCATCGATACCAACATGACGGTTTCTACCATGCTGAACGGCGAATACGGCATCAGCGATGTCTGCCTGAGCCTGCTCACCACCGTCGGCCACAAGGGTGTTGTGAATAAGCTCAACCTGCCGCTGACCGAGAGCGAGCATGCCGCGCTTGTACATAGCTCTGAGTGCCTCAAGGAGATCATCAAGAAGGTTCAGATCTAAGTTAAGTTTATCCGTAACAAAGCCCCGGAGCACCTGCCCCGGGGCTTTTCAGTGAAGACGAGAGGAATGCCATGGAAGAATCATATAAAAAGGTTTCGTTTCAGGAAGCAAAGCATATCATCGATACCGAGCCGAACTGCGTGATCTTGGACGTGCGCGACGAAGACGAATACATCACGGGCCACGCCGAAAACGCCGTGCTTTTCCCGGTGGATACCATTGACGAAGACACCGCGGAGGAAAAGATCCCCACGCCCGATACGCCGATTCTTGTTTACTGCAAGAGCGGCCGCCGCAGCTTTATGGCGGCGATGAAGCTCGAATCCTACGGCTATACGCATATTTACGACATCGGCAGCTTGGTCGATTGGCCGTATGGCTTGGAATATTAAGCTCTGATTTCTACAGAAAAGTAAAAAACGGTTGAAAAGTGTGCGTTCGCGGCAGGTCAATTTCCTGCACAGCGGATACACACTTCGTTTTTAAGCGGCTTTCCGGCAAAGAAATCATCGAGGTTCTGCACCGTCACTTCCGCAATATTATACAATGCCTCTTCGGTCAAAAACGCCTGGTGCGCCGTTAAGATGACGTTCGGGCGGGAGATGAGCAATGCCAAAGTGTCGTCCTGTACGGCGGTGTCGGAATGGTCTTCAAAGAAAAACTTCGCCTCCTCCTCGTAAACGTCCAGTCCCGCGCCGCGCAAGGTGCCGTTATTCAATGCGTCCAAAAGCGCTTCGCTGTCAATAAGCGCGCCGCGCGAGGTGTTTAATAAAAACACACCTTTTTTCATTTTGTCAAACGCTTTGCGGTCGAGCATGTGGTAGGATTCTTCACTGAGCGGGCAGTGCAGGGAGATGACGTCGCTTTCGCGCAGGAGTGTATCGAGCGAAACGTACTCAAAGTCCGGCGCAGGATACTTGTCATACGCCAAAACGCGCATGCCAAAGCCGCGGCAGATTTCCGCAAATGCGCGGCCGATGCGCCCCGTGCCGATGATACCGACGGTCTTTTTGTAGAGGTCTATGCCCGTCAGACCCACAATACTGAAGTTGAAATCGCGCGTGCGGATGTAGGCGCGGTGCAAACGGCGATTTAACGTCAATAAAAGCCCCATGGTGTGCTCCGCAACGGCGTGTGGGGAATAGGCGGGCACGCGTACCACGCGCAGCTTGCCCGCTGCTGCCTGCATATCCACATTGCTGAAGCCCGCGCAGCGCAGTGCCAAAAGCTGCACGCCGCAGCGGTGCATGCGGTCAATGGCGGCCGCGTCCACACGGTCGTTCACAAAGGCGCACACGGCGTCAAAGCCGTCCGTCAGCGTCGCCGTGTGGCGGTTCAGCTTTTCTTCAAAGTACGCGATTTCATAGTGCTTTGCCAGAATGTCGAACCACGTGCGGTCATATGGTTTTGTATCAAAAAATGCGATTTTTTTCATGCTGCACTCTCCTTTTGTTTTAACGTTGCACAGTTATTCTGCGCGTCATAATTTGGGTTATTCCGCACAGAATAAGCCAAAGAAAACGTATAAAACGAAAGGCGTGGATTTTCACATGGAATATGTAAGGGCGTTTGCGGTCGGCGGGGCAATCTGTGTGGTCGGTCAACTTTTGATCGATCTGACAAAGCTCACCCCGGCCAGAATCATGGTGGCCTACGTCACGGGCGGTGTGATCTTAGGTGCGCTCGGGTGGTATGCACCGCTCGTGAATTTCGCGGGCTGCGGCGCCACCGTGCCGCTGAGCGGCTTCGGGTATCTGTTAAGCGAGGGCGTAAAAGCCGCCGTAAAAGAAAAGGGCATTCTCGGCGTGTTCACGGGCGGAATCACCGCCGGTGCCGCCGGCATTGCCGCAGCCGTCTTCTTCAGCTGCCTGATGGCCGCCATCGCAAAGCCGAAAGAAAAATCGTAAAAAACAAGCGCCGCAGAGAACGGAAACTCTGCGGCGCTTGCTCATGGTTCGAAAAAGGAATTTTGTCTGACAGCACGCATCCCTTTTTCATCCTTTTCGTCCACTCGGCTTCTTTGAAGCCGACGAGGACAAACTTATCTTTTGTGCTCCTGATCCGTTTTACTTTGCCTTAAACACACGGTTTAAGAGGTAAATGCTCAAAATGATTGCGGCAATGACAAGGAAAACGCCGGTCATGCCTTTTGCCATATACTGTAAGCTGTCTAAAAATGCGGGAACATTGAACATACGTTATCCTCCTCAATGGATCATGTTTAAGATGATGCCGCCTGCGATGACAGACGCGATCTGACCGGAGACATTGGCGCCTACGGCGTGCATCAAAAGGAAGTTCTGCGGGTCTTCCTGCTGTCCCATTTTCTGGATAATGCGTGCGGACATCGGAAACGCCGAAATGCCCGCCGCGCCGATCATGGGGTTGACTTTATTCTTGACAAACAGGTTCATGATTTTCGCAAACAGTACACCGCCTACGGTGTCAAACACGAATGCAATGAGACCCAGTCCTAAAATAAGCAGCGTGTCCACGCGCAAAAATTCCGCCGCTGTCATATGTGCGGTGATCGTGATGCCGAGAATCAGGGTGATCAAGTTGGACAGCACGTTCTGCGCGGCATCCGAAAGGCTGTTTAACACGCCGCACTCGCGCAGCAGATTGCCAAACATCAAAAAGCCGATAAGCGCCGCCGAGCGATTGGACACAATGCCGACGACAGCCGTGATGAGGACAGGAAACAGAATTTTGGTCGTTTTTGAGACAGAGCCGGGCGTGTACGCCATACGGATGCGCCGCTCGGTTTTGGTCGTCAGCAGGCGGATGACCGGCGGCTGCACAATGGGCACAAGCGCCATATACGAGTATGCCGCCACGGTGATGGCGCCGATATACTGCGAATTCAGGACGTTCGCGACAAAAATGGAGGTCGGGCCGTCCGCCGCGCCGATGATCGCGATGGAGGCGGCGTCGTGCAGGTCAAAGTTAAACAGCCGCGCCATGCTCAGCGTGAAGAAAATGCCGAACTGGGCCGCCGCACCGAATAAAAACAGCTTCGGGTTTGAGAGCAGAGGCTCAAAGTCAATCATTGCGCCGATGCCGATGAAGAGGAGCAGCGGGAAAAGCTCATTTGCAATGCCGCTGTCAAATAGTAACGTCAGTACGCCCACTTCTTCGCCCTGCGTCACCGCGCCGGAAAGCGGCAGATTGACAAGGATTGTACCGAAGCCGATGGGCAAAAGCAGCGCAGGTTCCATTTTTTTCGCGATGGCAAGGTAGATAAGCACGCCGCCTATGCACCACATTACCGCGTGCTGCCACGTCACATTGCCCACGTTCGCGAAAAGCTCGCTTAAAAAGTTCATTTTCATACCTTCCTCTCGGATGTTTTTGCCGCCTTTGCAAAATCCTTATCTCCGAAAGAAAATAAAAAAAGAGACTTCTATCCTGCCGCGGCATGATAAAAGTCTCGCAGATTACAACGTATACGGACGGGGGAACCGTCGTGCTGACGCATACATTACAGATATTCCTGTTTGCTACTCCCTTTTATACCCATATTTTACGGGAGCGCGGCGCATTTGTCAAGCGAAAGTTTACGGCAGACGGTAGCCCGCTGCAAGGTACAGCGCGTACCAGTCTTCGCGCGCGAGCGTAATGTCAAGCGCGGCGGCGCAGTCGCGCAGGCGCTTTGGATTGATGGTGCCCGTGACGGCCTGCATTTTTGCAGGGTGACGCAAAATCCACGCAAGCGCTATGGCGGTGTTGGTCACGTTGTATTTTTCCGCCAGCTCGTCGAGCTTTGCGTTTAGCTTCGGGTATTTTTCGCTGCCGATGAAAACACCCTCGAAGAAGCCGTACTGGAACGGTGACCACGTCTGAATGGTGATGTTGTGCAGGCGGCAGTAGTTCAACACGCCGTTATCGAGCACCGGGTTTAAGCCGTCGCAGATGTTTGTGTTCATCGGCTGCGCGATCATCGTGGCATTTGTCAGGCTCATTTGCAACTGGTTTGCGCAGATCGGTTGATGCAAAGCGCTCTGCAAAAGCTCCATCGTGTACGGGTCTTCGTTGGAGACGCCGAAGTGGCGCACCTTGCCGCTCTTTTCGAGTTCGTCAAAGGCTTCCGCTACTTCTTCCGGCTCCATTAAAGCGTCCGGACGGTGCAGAAGCAAAACGTCAAGATAATCCGTGCCAAGGCGCTTTAAGCTGCCGTCTACGGCAGACAAAATGTGTTCCTTTGAAAAATCGTACATTTTGCCGGGCACAATGGCGCATTTCGACTGAATGATAAGATCTTCGCGGCGAACGCCCGCGTCCTTTATCATCTCGCCGAACACACGCTCGCATGCACCGCCGCCGTAAATATCGGCGTGGTCGAAAAAGTTGAGCTCAAGCTCCAACGCGGTGTGCAGAAATGCATCTGCCTGTTTGCGCTCTGCGCCCGCAAGACGCATGCAGCCGAGGGCTATAGGCGGCACCAAAAGCCCGCTTTTGCCAAGTTTGATTTTTTCCATACAACAAGCCTCCCAAATGAAGTCTATTTGCCTTCATTATAGAAAAACTTATGCGCGTTTGCAAGAGTTTTCCTTGCTTTTTCCGCGTACGCGGGCTACAATGAGAAAAAGACTTTGGAGGGGTTGCCATGCGGTTTGGTGTGTGTATGCCGATCGAGCAGGCGGAATTTATCGCAAAGCTCGGGTTTGATTATCTTGAGGTCAGCGCTGCGGGACTTGCAGAGATGACAGAGGCGCAGTTCGCGGATTTTCTGCAAAAAAATGAAGCCGCACCCATTCACGCGGAGGCGGCAAACTGTATGTTTCCGGGTAGTATTAAGCTGACGGGTGACAATGTCGATTTTGAAGCGATCCAAACATACGTCAATCACGCCATAGGGCGATTGGCGCAGGCGGGCATAAAAATCGGGGTATTCGGCAGCGGCGGCAGCCGCCGTGTACCGGAAAATTTCCCGCGCGAAAAAGCGTGGGAGCAATTAAAAACTGTCGCAAAAATCTTAGGTGACGCCGGTGAAAAGTACGGTGTCACCATCGCGCTGGAGCCGCTGCGGCACGAGGAAACAAATATTTTCACAATGCAGCCGGAAGCTTTGAAGTTTGTCAAAGAGGTCAACCACCCGCACTTTAAGCTGCTGTGCGACTACTATCACCTCATAAGCGAAAACGGCACGCCGGAAATGGTAGAGCAGTGCGGCGATATCCTTGCGCACACGCATATCGCAAACCCCGTCGGCCGCGTACCCATGACGCCGCAGGATACCGCGGATTACAAAGCCTTTTTCCGCGCGCTGCACTTTATCGGCTACAACGCCCGCATGAGCCTCGAGTGCCCCGTAAAGAACCCCGAAACCCAGCTTCCCGTTGTGCTTGAGGTTTTGCATAGGTGTGACAATGAATAATGATTCGTTTTTGAATGTGAGTGCGTAAAAAACAAGCGCCGCGGAGAAATGAAACTCCGCGGCGCTTATTTTTACATCAGTTTGGTCGTTACTGGATGGAACCTTCAAGATACGCTTCCAGCTCGGCATTTTCTTTCTTTTCCTTGAAATAGTTCAGCACGGCAAAAGCGGCGGTAACAACGGCAACGGCAGCGGTGATGCAGCCGATAATGGTGAGCACCTTGTTCAAACACTTCATGATAAACCATCCTTTCCGGTTCGCCAACATTCTGAAAGAGACCGTACACTGTCTCACTTTGGGCGATTATGATTACCTTTATCATACCCAAGTTTCGGCGAAAAGTCAAACGTTTTTGTGCCCTGTCATACAAAGTTTACACATGGCGTGAGCTGCCGTGCGAAATCCTATGAAAAATTCTTCTTTTTGCAAACATTTTGCCCATATGCAAGCGGTTTCTGCGCCGGATTTGTTGACAATCCGTTTAAAAAAACTTACAATATTATTTTAGAGTATTTCAGCAGGAAACACCCAAAATGCGGCACGGAGGCCGCATACCTTACCTGTATCATTTTTCGAAGGGGAGAACGCACGGCACTGCCGTGCAAAGAAGTTATGGAAGAAAAGAATATGAAAAAGGCCACCATACGGGACGTGGCAAAGGCTGCCGGAGTTTCGCAGTCCACGGTGTCCCGTGTGCTCAACAACAATGGCTACGTGGGCGAAGACGCCCGCCGCCGCGTGGAAGAAGCCATGGAAGCGCTGCATTATTCGCCCAGCGCTATTGCAGTGTGTCTTTCCAAAAGCCGTTCTCGCATGATCGGCGTGATCGTGCCGCAGATCTTTGCACCGTTTTTCAGCCAGATGTATTACATTGCAGACCGCATTATGGAGCGGTACGGTTACCGCCTTCTGCTGTGTAATTCCGACGAAAGCTTAAAGCGTGAAAAAGAGCTCATTGACGATCTGCTTTCGTATAAGATCGCCGCGCTGCTCATCGTGCCCGTGGATGGCGACGAGGGCAGCAACAAGGAGTATCTCGACTACATCCGCAGCTCAGGCACGCCCGTTGTGTGCGTAGACCGTGAGATTGAAGGAATCCACTGCGACGGCGTGTATATCGATAACTATACCGCTTGTTATGAGGTTACAAAAGACGTGCTCACGCGCGGCTACCGCAACATTGCGTATATGGCAGACCCGCCCATATACAGACCGGGTTGCGACCGTCTGCGCGGCTTCCGTGACGCCTGCAAGGAATTCGGCGTTACGGTGCCGCAGGAGAATATTTTCCTTGCGCCGATTGAAGATACGAAACCGTTGAATGCGTTTTTGCATGACGTTGCCCGTCGGGATGTCCCGCCGAAGGCGATCATCAACTTTGTGCGCGGCTGGGATTATACCATGCTGCAAGCGCTGCATTCTGCAGGACTGCGCGTGCCGGAGGACGTGTACCTGACCGGCCTTGACGATGACAACACGCTGCCGAACTTCGGCTACTCCATGCAGTATTTACCGTCTATGATCGATTTTTCCGAGGCAGCTGCTAAGCTCTTGATTGAGCGCGTGGAAACGGGGAATGCGCTGCCGGAACCGGAGCGCCGCATCTTCACCACGCACATGAAGCCTATATTTGAAAGAAAAGTCACGCTGCCAAAGCCCGATGCAGCGCCGGCTGAAACCGATGGGAAAGAGAAGTAAAGTACATAAAAGCAAAATGAAATTTATCAAACCGAATTTTTACGACGCGTTTCACTGCACGGCCGCCGCATGTTCCGATACCTGCTGCGCCGGCTGGGAAATCGACGTTGATCCCGATACCGTTGAATATTACGAAAATTTAGAAGGAGAGCTCGGCGACCGCCTGCGCGAAGAGCTGTGCGACCTGCCGGACGGCACGGTGTGCTTCCGCCTCGGCGAAAACGAGCGTTGCCCGTTCCTCGATGACGACAACCTCTGCGAGCTTATCTTAAAGCTTGGCGATGATGCTTTGTGCGAGATTTGCCGTGAACACCCACGTTTTTATGAGGAGCTCGGCGGCCGCGTGGAAATGGGCGTGGGCCTTTGCTGTGAAGAGGCGTGCAGACTGCTGTTTGAGCAGAAAAATCCCGTCACGTTCATCACAACGAATGTCGGCGAGCTGCCGAATGCGCCGGAGGATCCGCTTGTGTTCCATCTGCGGGACGAAGCATTTGCCATCGTGCAGGACCGCTCTCTGCCGTTGCGCGTGCGCATGCACCGCCTGCTCGATTTCGGCGTGCAGGCGCAGAAAACGCTGTTCGGCAATATGTCGCCTGCCGAACGCGAGAAGACCGATGAGACCGATACCCGCGCCGCGCTGTTTGACATGATGACCGAAATGGAGCCCTACGACGAAACATGGCCCGATTACGTGCAGCTTTTGGAGGATAACGGCTTGCAGGCGAATCTCGACGACATCGACGGCGGCTACGAAAACCTGCTTGTGTATTTCCTGTACCGCCATTTTGCACACGGTGTGACCGACGGCCGCATCGCGGCGCGCGTGGGCTTTTGCGCTGTGAGTGTGTGGTTCATCTGCCTGATGAACACAAAGTGCCTGCGTGATACCGGCGAATTCACCCCGTGGGACCGCATCGTCTGCACGAAAGACTACTCCAAGCAGGTGGAATACAGCGCCGAAAACATGGAAATGGCGCTCGAGGCCCTGCACAAAGACCCCATTTTTTCCGCCGAACACCTAAAGCGCCTGTTCGGATAACAAAAACCTCGAAAGGAGCTATGATCGATGAACCGATACGTTGTGCTTGCCCGTTTTGATAAAAATACAGAAGAAAAACTGATTGCGCTGCGCCGCGAGATGACAAACGCAGGCTATGCGTCTTCCGAGTGGCCGCCGCATATCACGCTTGCGGCGTATGAAGATCTCGATGCCGAAGCGCTCTGCGACTGGACAGGGAAGTTTGTCCGCGAACACACGCGCCAAAAGCTGGCGTTCGGCTCTGTGAGCCTTCTGCCGCCGTATGCCACGCACCGCGAAACCGCCGTGCTGTGCCTGAATCCGGTACACGCAAAGCCTTTTGTCGATTTTTACTATGCGTTCCACGAAAAATACGAGTCGTTCTGCAAAGGCATCGGCAGTTTCTCCGCCGTTTCGGAGGACAAGCCCGTCATCCACTGTACGCTCAGCGTTGTGCGCATTACGGAGCTGCAGGACGCGCTCGAGCTCGTCTTCCAAAATGATGTTTTCACCCAAGCCGAAGTTACCGCGCTGGAGATCTACACCTATCCCATGCGCCTCATCAAACGGTTTGACCTGACCAGAGCGTAAATTCAAAATTTCAAAAGCAAAAGCACGCAGTGTTTCAAAACCTGCGTGCTTTTTGCGTATAATCATTCAAAATACAGTGTGCCCATGTTCAGCAATCTCGTCAGGCGCGCTAAAATGCGACGGAGGGTAGGCAGGAGCAAAAAGGCGAGGAGAAAGTTCGAGACACCGTGGACAAGGTCGAACGGAATGCCGCTGATGATATACGCCAGCGTTGCCGCGGGGCCGCTTAAAATGAGCACGGGTATCGCGGTGAGCGTGCCGAAAATCAGCCCGTAAAACCCGCACAGAAGCCCCCAGCCGAGGCGGCTTTCCATTTTACGAAACAGCCAAGCGGCGACGGCCAAAATCGCCCAGATGTAGAGGTACGAAAACCACCACAGCCCAAAACCGTACAGCAACCCCTCAAGCAGCACGAATACGGCGAGCGTATAACCCACGTATGGCCCGAGCGCAAGGGTGAACAGCACCGTGAGCGATGAGGCAAGCTCCACGTTTGGCAAAGGGGCAAGTGCCACCTGCGAAACAAACATCAGCGCGCCCAAAATGCCGCTGAGTGCCACGCATTTTAAGCGCAAATTAATACCCCACCGTGAGCGTGAACTCGTACTTGCCTCCGTCTTCGACCGGGGTGGAGTCGACGCCGGTGGAGGCCATTTCACCGTTGATTGTCAGACACCACCACTCCTGATTCGCGCTGTCGGCTTCAATGCCGTCCACTTTTGTGACGAACAGGCCGTATTCGCTCTCTTCGCCTTCGATAAGGTCGGCATCCTGCAAAGCGGTACCGAGCATTTCTTCGTCCGTGTTGAGATTATGCACGGTCTCTTTGCCGTCGGCATCGACAACGGTGAGCGTGTAGGCTTTAGCGCCTGCGGTGCCCTTCGGCACCGTGACCTGCCAGATGACAACGCCTGCGACGACGAGCACAACGAACACGATGGCCGCAATAATGAGCGGCTTCTGGTTTTTGGTTTTGGTTGACATAATTTTTTACCTCTTTCTTGTTTTTTATCCCCAAACAGGTGAATTACTCGGCTGTGTTTTCCACTTTTTCTGCCTGCTCTGTGGAAACTCTTTCGGGCGTTTCCGGCTCGCCGTTCCAACGGGCGATAATGGCTTTTGTCTTGATGCCCTCTGCGGTGAACATCACCTCGTGCTCGGACTGAATGTTGCCCGGCGCGTCTTCGCTGTGCAGGTCGTCCGTTTTGCAGAGAATTTCAAACCCTGCTTCACTTAAATAGCGTTGCGTCGCAAGGTACAGGTCGGTGTTGTCGGTTTTGAACCACAGTTCGCCGCCGGGTGCGAGCACCTTTTTGTAGGTGTTCAGCTGGCGGGTGTGGGTCAGGCGGCGCTTATGGTCTCCGGCCTTCTGCCACGGGTTGCAGAAGTTTACATAAATTCGTGCAGCTTTTTCACTGGACGCAAAAAGTGTATCCAGTTTTTCAATGTTATAGGAAAGAAGATTTACGTTTTCCACGGGATCCTCGCCGAACTCCGCTTCCATGTTGCGGCGGGCAACGCCCAAAATATCTTCACTGATGTCGATGCCGATGAAATTTACGTCTTTTTCTCGGTGCGCAAGCTTTGCCAAAAACGTGCATTTGCCGCAGCCGAGGTCTAAATGGATGGGCTGCTGCTTTTTAAAGCGCTCGCCCCATGTTCCGGCGGCGGTTTTCGGCTCGTGCACATAAAACGGGCACGCGGCAAGTTCCGGGCGCGCCCACTTTTTCTTTCGGATTCTCAAAATTTTATCCTCATTTCTTTTCCGTTATTTTCGCTCTGCCTATTTTAACGCAGAAATGAAAAGTGTGCAAGTGCGATTCTGTTTTTTCCCCGTTTTGCGCGCTTTTTTCTTCTTTTTCCATTGAAAGGCATCGGGCATTTTGCTATAATAAGAAAAAGCGCAAACTTAGACTTACATATCACTTTATATGTCAAGGAGGAAAACGTGATGGACGAATTAAAAATGCAAAACGGTGCTTTAATTTTGGAGGGCGGCTCTCTGCGCTCGCTCTTTACCTCCGGCGTTTTGGACGTCTTCATGGAGCACAACTTATATTTCTCCGATGTGACCGGTGTGTCCGCAGGCTCTTTGACCGGCGTGAACTACGTTTCCCGCCAGCCGGGGCGTTCCGCAAAGCTTAACATCGACTACGTGAACGACAAGCGGTATCTCGGCGTGAACAATCTCATCTTACACCACGAGATCTTTAGCTTTGACTTTTTGTTTAACGATTTGTCACGCAGCATTCTGCCGATGGATTTTGACACGTTTTATAAATCGCCGCAGCATTTTACCGCCGTGGCGACGAACCTAAGAACCGGCGAGGCGGAATACTTTGAAAAAAGTGCCTGCTCGGATATTTTGGCAGCTATTCGCGCCAGCAGCAGTATGCCGATGCTCTCGAAAGCCGTGAAGATGAACGGCGAGCTGTACCTGGACGGCGGCTGTGCCATGGCGATTCCGTACCAAAAGGCCATCGATGACGGCTTTGAGAAGATCGTGCTGGTCTTAACGCGCCAGCAGGGCTACCGCAAGCTTTACACAAAGCCCTCTATGCTGCGTTTGTATGCGAAGTATTTCCGGCATTTCCCGAAGTTTTTGAGCGCGCTGTACGCCGTTCCGACGCGCTACGACGCCCAGCAAAGGGAGATCGACCGCTTAGAGAAAGAAGGCCGCATTTTCGTTATCCGCCCGCAGGGACCCGTGAATGTTTCGCACACGGAAAAGGACACGGCGAAATTAAAAGCGCTGTACGAGGAAGGCCGTCAGGAAGCCGAGCGCCGCATGGACGCACTGAAACGGTATTTGGAGGCGTAATTTGCAAAAGGCGCCGTCAAATTGACGATTGTAAAAGATTAAGCAAAGCCCGCAGACTCAAAAAATCTGCGGGCTTTAACGAAAAAGGACTCTGCAATTTGCAAAGTCCTTTCGTTTGGTACCGATGTTCATAACGACACTCTCGCAAACCCGCATGAAATCAAGGTTTTTGGCAGCAGACGAATATATTTCACCGAAAAAATCTAATAGTGTGGGTGCTTCATGGCTTAAACCGAGCCGGAAAATCGCACATTTGCGGCTATCCTCCCCGCCATATATAATGGAAGCACAAAGGAGGCAGGCCAGATGAAGAAACAAAAATACTTTGTCGCATATACGCCGGAGGAAGCCGCCCTCGTAATCCAGAGCCTGAACCGGCTGCGGAACGCCCTGCTCCGGGAAAACAGGGATTCCGGCTGCGTTGACGAGCTGCTTTTGAAAGTGATGTGCGCCCCTGTAAAGAAAATCTGAAAACAACATATCGACGCAAACCGCCGCTTATTCTTCCACAGAATAGGCGGCTTTTCCATTTCCTCCGTACATAGCCCTCCGTCCTGCCAACGGTGGGCTAAATCTATGAAAAAGGAGGAACCCGCCTATGGCAAAACCAAAGGTCATTGCAGTAGCAAATCAGAAAGGCGGCGTTGGGAAAAGCACCAGCGTGTATAACATCGGCGCAGGGCTGGCCATGAACGGAAAAAATGTCCTGCTGATTGATGTTGACCCGCAGGGCGATCTCACTAAAATGCTGGGACAACGAAAGCCCCACGACCTGCCTGTAACGCTTGGCAACGCGCTGAATGACGTTGTGGCAGATACGGAAAACAGCAGCCACCCGGAAATCCTGCGCCACCATGAGGGCTTTGATTTTGTCCCGGCAAACCGCACCCTGTCGGCTGTGGAAGTGAGCCTTGTGAACGTCATGAGCCGGGAAACGGTGCTGCGGCGCTATGTGAACAGTATCAAGAAGCCCTACGACTATGTGCTGCTCGACTGCAACCCGTCCCTCGGTATGCTGGTCATCAACGCCCTTTCTGCTTCGGATTATGTGTTGATTCCCGTGCAGGCCGACTATCTGGCCGCGGAGGATATGACGGAACTGGTCGGCACTGTGCAGAACGTAAAAAAGGGAATCAACCACAATCTGAAAATCGGCGGCGTATTTCTGACAATGGCAAACGAAACGAATTTCCGCAAGGAGGTCGTTTCGGCGGTCAAGGAAAACTTCGGAAAGCATTTGCCCGTCCTGCAAGCAGTTATTCCCGCAACGGTGCGTCTGGCGGAAATCAGTACGGCGGATAAGAGCATTTTCCGCCATGAGCCGCGCGGGAAAGCGGCAGAAGCCTATCGGACTTTGGTACAGGAGGTGATGGAGATTGGCGAAAAACAGCGTAGCCGGTCTGCTGACCTCGGTAGATGACCTGTTTTCCACGCAGGAAAGCCGCGACGAGGCCAAACTGGAGCGCGTTATCAATCTGCCGCCGGGTGAAATCAGCGATTTTCCCAACCACCCTTTTAAGGTGCGGATGGACGAAGAAATGCAGCAAATGGCGGAAAGTGTCAAGGAGCATGGCGTTTTGGTGCCTGCCCTTGTGCGGGAAAAGCCGGGCGGCGGGTATGAAATGGTGGCCGGACACAGGCGCAAGCGGGCGGCTGAACTGGCCGAGCTGCCGGAAATCCCCTGCATTGTCCGCAATCTTACCGACGATGAAGCCATCATTGTTATGGTGGACAGCAATTTGCAGCGTGAAAAAATCCTCCCGTCCGAAAAGGCATTTGCCTACAAAATGCGGCTTGAGGCAATGAAAAGGCAAGCAGGTAGGCCACGTCAAGAAAATGCGTCGCCAGTGGCGACTAATTTTACTCGTGGACGTTCCGACAAAGAACTTGCCGAATTGGTCGGCGAGGGAAAAGATAATATTCGTCGCTATATCCGCCTCACTTATCTACTTCCTGAAATGCTGGATATGGTGGACGACGGAAAAATCGCCCTCCGCCCGGCTGTGGAATTATCCTATTTGGCGGAACAGGAACAGCATTTTTTGCTGGATACCATGTTCAGCGAGGATTGCACCCCGTCCCACGCCCAAGCTATCAAAATGCGGAAGTTTTCGCAGGAGGGCAAGCTGAACCCGGACGTTATCTTATCCATTATGCAGGAGGAGAAGCCCAATCAAAAGGAACAAATCAAAATCCCAAAGGAACGGATCAGCCGGTATTTTGCGCCGGGGACGCCCGCGCAGAAAATCGAAGATACCATTGTTAAGGCGCTGGAACTGTACCGCAAGCGGCAGCGCAGTATGGAGCGATAGCCGGACTGCCAAGGGAGCAGTGCGCCCATTTGATAAAACCAGCGGTTTGCGCTGTTCCCCCTCTCCACACCTCTCCCCCTCGATTACCAGCTAAACCAGCTAAAAAAGAAGAACTGGGGAGCAGCCAACGCTTTTTCAGGAGCCGCACCCTTGCCGGTTTTCCACAATCCTCTGCAATGGCGGTGAAAGAAGAAATGCTCCCGTGAAAAAAGCCAGCACTTACCGTAGAAAATGCTTTTGGCATACCGGCTGTGCGTAAAGGAAAGGCGGTGAGAAACAAAAACCGTTCTTTTTGGCAGGTAATTGCCTGTTTTATCAAAGCGTGTTAGAATAAACCCATAAACAACGACGGGCGTGGCGTGGTTTGGCATGGAATATCGAACGAGGAGGTATTCTCATGCGTACAGGATATTCCCAAGAACGGGAGCTTCGTCGTGTTTTGCAGAAAGCCGGTTATGTGCTTCACAAGTCCCCACGTGCAGTTTCCACGGACAATTTCGGCGGGTATATGATTATCTCGCTGGACAGCAATTCCGTTGCGGCGGGAAGCCGCTATGAATTGTCGCTGGAGGACGTTCAGGAATGGGTAAATGAAATGTGCTGACCGGCCAAGGCGGTAGGGTAAAAATGCCCCGCCGCCTTTTTCTATGTCATCAACTATGAATATCCACAGACTGGCACATCGGTAAAACGGTGTGCTTTTTTGTGCCTGAAATGAAGGAGGTAGCTTAATGAAAGCATTGAAAAAGCCCCTTTCCATGCTTCTTGCACTGCTCATGTGCTTTGGAGTATTTTCCGGGATGGGGATCACGGCCTTTGCCGCCGGTGAAGAAATGACCACCTACCTTGTGGATCTTCCCCGCAGCGCAGACCCGCAGAAAACCGGCTGGGACCATCCGGCACTCAACCTGATGGGCGGCTGGACGGTGGACGAAAGCAGCCACTTTACCGTCCACGCGCAGGATTCCTTTAATGGCCGCGCGGTTTACTGTATTGAGCCGGGCGTAGGCGTTCATACCGGCGACAAGTATCAGGGGCGGGATGAAAGCTATTGGGATAATTACCCCTCGGATATGAACCCCACTATTTCGCCCTCCACTATCAAAGAATACCTTGGGCGGATCATGCAATATGGCTGGCAGGGCAATGCCAGCACCGCATGGGACAGCCGCGACCCTGCCGACGCGGAGAACATCGCGGGATATATCGCCACACAGCTTCTGGTGTGGGAAACCGTCGTAGGTGAGCGCGACAGCCAGTTTAACCATGTGAATGCTGCGGCGCAGGGAAAGGACAGCGTTGCGGACTATATCAGCGCCAATCACCCCCTGTATGACCTGATTTTTGAGCAGTACGATTCCATTGAAAATCAGGTGCAGCGCCATACCATGCTGCCCAGCTTCTTTTCCCATAGCAGCGCCAGCGCCGATTCCTATGAACTGAAATGGGACGGGGAAAAATATTCCGTAACTTTGACGGACGAAAACAACGTCCTTTCCAACTTCACCTTTACCAGCAGCGCCGCAGGGCTGGATATTTCCGCAAGCGGCAATAAGCTGACGATTTCCTCCGATACCGCCATCAAAGGCTCGGTTTCCATTAAGGCAGAGAAGATCAACGGGCAGCGAAGCGGCGTAGTCGTCTGGACGGACGGAAAAATCGGAAGCGGCCAGCAGGACTACACCACCTATGGCGTAACGGTTTCCGACCCGGTTACCGGCTATCTGAATCTGGAGGTTAAGACAGGCGGCATGAAGCTCATCAAGACCTCGGAGGACGGTAAGGTGGAGGGCATTTCCTTTACCATTTCCGGCGAGGGCTTCCATGAAACAAGAACGACCAATTCGGCGGGTGAAATCGACATTTCCGATCTCAACCCGGGCGTTTATACCGTAACCGAGCAGACCATTGACCGCTACGAGCCGCAGCAGTCCCAGCGCGTTACCATCGTCAGCGGACAGACTGCTACCGTGCATTTCAGCAATATCCTCAAGCGCGGCGATCTGGAAGTCACCAAGACCAGCGAGGACGGGCTGGTGGAGGGCGCGACCTTTCACCTGTATGGCACGTCCCTTTCCGGTTTGGAGGTTGACGAATATGCGGTGGCGGATTCCACTGGCGTGGCGCGTTTTGAGGACGTATTGCTCGGCACCGGCTATGTGCTGGAAGAGGTGGACGTACCCGTCCGTTATGTCGTCCCCGAAGCGCAGAGCGCGGCAATCGAGTGGAATGAAGTTACCCACAAGAGCTTCCAGAATATCCTCAAAAAGTTCCGTGTTACCGTTACCAAGAGCGACAGCGAAACCGGGACAGCACAGGGCGACGCTTCCCTTGCCGGAGCCACCTATGGAATCTACAAGGGCGATACCCTGATCGACAGCTATACCACCGATGAAAACAGCCAGTTTACCACCCAGTATTACGTCTGCGATTCGGACTGGTCGATTCGGGAGATCAATCCCAGCGAGGGCTATCTGTTAGATCCCACCGTTTATCCTGTGGGCGCAGAGCCGGAGCTGTATGAGATTGAACTGAACGATACCGCCATCGACGCAACGGAAGAAATCATCAAGGGCAATATCGCCATCATCAAGCATACCGACGATGGTGAAACACAGGTCGAAACGCCGGAGGAAGGCGCAGAGTTTGAAATCTATCTGAAATCGGCGGGCAGCTATGAAAATGCTAAGGAATCCGAGCGCGATTACCTTGTTTGCGACGAAAACGGCTACTGCCAAAGCGTCGATCTCCCATACGGGATTTACACGGTTCACCAGACGGTGGGCTGGCCCGGCAGGGAACTCATGTCCGATTTTGAGGTATATATCGCGCAGGACGGACAGACCTACCGCTACCTCATCAACAACGCCAACTTTGAGAGCCATATCAAGATCGTTAAGGTGGACGCGGAAACCGGACAGGTGATCCCCTACGCGGGCGCTGGCTTCCAGCTATATAATCCGGACGGAAGCCTGATTACGCAGACCTTCACCTATCCCGAAATCACCGAGATTGATACCTTTTACACCAATGCGGAAGGCTATTTGATTACACCGGAGCCGCTTGAATATGGCACCGGCTTTTCTTTGGTCGAGGTACAGGCCCCGTATGGGTACACCCTTTCCACCGAGCCGGTGTATTTTGATGTAACGCAGGACGCTTCCAGCGAGGAAGGCGGCGTGACCATCATTGAGGTCGTCAAGGAAAACGTCGCGCAGAAAGGCATTATCAAGGTCAGCAAAACCGGCGAGGTGTTTGCCTCCGTTACGGAAAACAATGGTGTGTACCAGCCCGTCTATGAAGTACAGGGCTTGCCCGACGCAGTATTTGAGATCACCGCTGTGGAAGATGTTTACACGCCGGACGGGACGCTGCGCTATTCCGCAGGCGAGGTTGTCGATGCCATCACCACCGGCCCTGACGGGACAGCCCAGAGCAAGCCTTTGTATCTTGGGAAATTTGAAATCCGCGAAACTGAATTTCCTTATGGCATGACCGATACCGGCGCGGAGCCGCAGGTTGTGGAATTAACCTATGCCGGTCAGGAAATCGAAATCACCGAAACCAGCACCGGCTTCTACAACGAGCGCCAGAAAGTAAAGGTAACGCTGGATAAGGTGTTGGAGCAGGACGAGCGATTCCAGCTTGGCACGAACGGTGAAAGCGCAGCGGTTACCTTTGGCCTGTTCGCACAGGAGGATATTGTGGCGGCGGACGGGTCGGTGATCCCCGCAGACGGTTTAATGGAAATCCTCTCCCTGAATGAAAATGGCAGCGCCATCTGCCAGACAGATTTGCCTTTCGCCAGCTTTTACCTGAAAGAACTCTCTGCCGACAGCCACTATCTGCTGAATGGCGAAACCTTCCCCTTTACCTTTGAGTATGCAGGCGCTTCCGTTCCGGTTGTGGAAATCAAGGCCAACAATGGCGAAGCCATTGAGAACAAGTTGATTCGCGGCGAAATCAAGGGCATGAAAACCGACGAAAACGGTACAGGGCTTGAGGGCGCTGTAATCGGGCTGTTCCGAGCAGATGAAACCGAGTTTACCGCCGAAAACGCAATCCTTACTGCAACTTCTTTGGAGGATGGCAGCTTCGGTTTTGAGGGCGTACCCTACGGAAACTGGCTGTTAAAAGAGGTGCAGGGCGTGACCGGATTCGCGCTTTCCGATGAGGTATTCCCCGTGACGATTGACGAGGACGGGGCTGTGGTTGAAATTACCATCGAAAACCAGCGAATCTATGGCAATCTCCGCTTGACCAAGGTGGATAAGGATTACCCCGGCAACAAATTGACGGGCGCTGAATTTGAGGTGTACCGCGACAGCAACGGGAATCAGGAACTGGACGAGGAAGATGAATTGCTGGGGCTTATGGAGGAAACCAGCACCGGCATTTATGAAATGACCCATGTGGAGTATGGCGGCGTGTTCGTAAAAGAATCCAAAGCGCCGGATTCGTTCCTGCTGGATGAAAACGCCTACTATGTGGAGATCACCGAACAGGATAAGACCTACGAGGTGGAAAATGAAGCCGGGATTGGCTTTGTGAATATGGCGCAGACGGGCGCTTTGCGAATCGAGAAAACGTCCAGCGATGGAAAGCTGGAAGGCTTTGCTTTCTGCATTACCGGCGCGAACGGTTATGACGAAACCTTTATGACCGACGAAAATGGTGAAATCCATGTGGAACTGCGCGTGGGCGATTACACCGTTTCGGAGGTGTCCAACGAGGCCAGCGCCAACTATGTGCTGCCTGCGGATAAGACGGTAACGATTCTGGCCGATAAGACCACCGTAGCCGAAATGCACAACGAACTGCGGGATACGCCGAAAACCGGCGACGACAGCAAACCGTGGCTGTGGGCTGCCCTGATGGGCGTTTCCGCCGTGGGCGCTGTTACGCTCGGCGTGATCGGCCTGAAAAAACGCAAAAAGGAGGACGCTGAATAATGGAACTGAACTCTATCATCGCCATCGGCCTTGTCGTTTTCATTGTAGCGGGGCTGGTGTTCCTGTATGTGCGTAACAGGAAAAAGAAATAGCAATTTCCCTGTGGGCGGCTGAAAAGCCGCCCTTTACATATCCCTAAAAATATGTAAAGGAGATGGATTCTCAATGAAAAAGGAACGATTTGAAGCAAGGCTGTTCCGCATTTTCGCACAGGCGGGCTATTCGCCGGTACAGCTTTTGACCGTCACGCCGGAGGAAATGGTGGAGATTCCCGGCATTACCGTCCCCAATATCCGCGCGGTTTTATGTGTGCAGAACAGGGTGCTTGCCGAACAGAACACCCTGCGGGCTGGCAGGCTGGTGGAAGAACTGCTGCAAAAGGCCGAAGAAAGCAGGCGGGACAATGGATAAACCCCATGTACTCGACATACTGGCGAAAAAACAGGGCTGCTTTGTTTCCGACCTTCGGCTGAATCCGATAAACCGCCGCGCGGCGCTGGCCGATCTGCTGTTGCTGGACGATTCGGCCTACCGGCAGAAAGAATGGCGAGAAGCTGCTACCTATCTGCTGGGAAAACCAATCCCTGACGGTATCGAGGAAATGAAGCGCCTTATTTCACGGGAAACGGAGGGATAAGACCATGCCGGTAGAAGGACAAAGCTATTACAAAAAACACCGTGACAGCTATGAGGCGTACCGGAAAAAGGTCAAGCGGTTTACGTTACAGTTTTCACTCAAAGATACCGAAGCGCAGGAATGGTTTTATCAGCAGAAAGACCCGGGGCTATATCTCAAAATGCTGATTTTAGAGGATAAGGAAAGACAGACCAAGGGAGATCAAGAGATAGAAGCTACACAAGAAGTCGTTGAAAAGCGGATGGCGGAAAATTATGAAATCACCCAAGCGGTGCGGATCGGCGGCAAGGAGGTCGTGTTCGGCATGGATGAAACCAATGCCGAGCCATATTTCTGCGCTTTTTATACCGCCAACGAGCTTTTTTATGAATACAGTGATTGCATGGTGGGCGATAACTTTGCCGAGATGATGAAGCTGTTTGGGGAGCGAATCCAGCAGCAGGCCGGAAAGGTGCTGGCAGAACAGGAGCAGGCGGCTGTCCCCCTTGCGCCCTTAACCCCCGGCGATTGCTTTCCCAACAGCTATGACGAATGTATCGAGGGAAAAATCGTGGCGGTCAAGACCAGCGCCCTTGCCCCGGAATACCGCACAGCAAACCACCAGCTTGTGTATGTTACAGGCGGCAATGGCGCGCAGGCAAACGCCCGTGGGAACGCCTGTTTTTGTATCAACCTGTATTCCGGCAGGCATATCCGATGGGAACGGTACGACATTCAGGGCGAAGTAAAGCCGGATAAGCTGCCTGAATGGGCAAAAGAGCGCCTTTCCGGGATTTTGCAGCAGGAACAGGCGAAAAAAGAACAGCGCCGAAGCGACAAGGAGGCACGATAACGATGGAACTTACAATCAAACCCATGCAGCCGGAGGAAAGGCTGTATGCCTATCAGCAAAGCAGCCAGATTCAGGCGCAGACCGGCAGTATCGGGTATCTGCGCGGCGATTTTGGGAAAACCGGCACGGAGTTTTATACCTCATGGCAGGATCATATCAAGAGCTTCCGTTCCGATGATTTTGGCGATGAGTTTGATAAGGTCGTCAATGCCCTGCGCTTTGAAGATGTAGGCGGCGGGCTGTTTGGAAGCCGCAATGCCATGCGGCTTTTCTGCAAGGAAAACCCGGACAGCGCCTTTCAGGGCAACTACTGCGAGGAATACGGTTTCCGTATCGACAAAGGGCGGCACAGCTTCTTAATACGCTGCAACCCGATGGTGGACGACTACAATTTCTATGTGTTCTGCTACGTCAAAGAGCATTTGGACTCCCACATGGAAAAAGCCAAAAACGGAATCCGATTCATCACCCCCGAATACCGGGAACTGTTCCGAATCGCAGACGGAGAGCAAATCCAAATCACTCGCCCTGACGGGGAAAAAACACTGCGGACGTGCCGGTATATCGACGAAACCCATGCCGAGATCGGAAGCAATAACCTGTATCATATCTGCCAGTTTGCCGAGATGATGGAGGAAACCGGAAACAAGGTAATCCCCATGCGCTCGTCCTTGCCGGGAAAGTGCTTCAGCACCCTCCCTTCCGCAGATAAGCTGATTATCATTCAAAAGGGTGAAATGGGCTATATCCCTTCCGAAATGCAAATTGCCGGGAAAACCGCACGGGAAGCGGCGGATATTGCAAACGACACCATCGGCGTTACCAAGAAACAGGAGGCCGCTATGCTGGCCGGTTCCCTGTTCGGTTGGCAGACGCCCGCCGCCGACCCGAAAAACTACGACGACAATGGAAATCCCATAAAACCGGCGAAAAAGAAAAGCCGGGAATATGAACGATGAGGAGGTGCAAAAATGGCGCGGAGATATGAACAGATTACCGAACTGTACCGGCAATCTATACGGGAAATTACCTCCCGCCCTGAAAACTGGACTTCGTTCCTGCGCTCCGCCTGCCAGAACTACCGGCTTCCGTTTGACGAACTGGTGCTCATCTACGCGCAGCGCCCGGACGCCACCGCAGTTTTGCCGATTGAGGGCAAAAACGGATGGAACAAGCGGTTTGGGCGGTGGGTCAACCGGGGTGCAACCGGCATCGCGGTGTTTGACCGCGAATATGTCCACGGGACACGGCTGAAATATTACTTTGATATTTCCGACACCCACGAAAGCCGGTTTGCCCGCCCCGTCCCTCTTTGGGAGGTACAGCCGGGACAGGAAGCGGACGTGATCGAAAGCCTTGAAAACCGCTTTGGGGAACTGGAAAGCAAGGGAAACTTGGCGTCGGCGCTGCTCTCCACAGCCAAAAACGCTGTCGAGGACAATATGCCGGACTACCTTTCCGACCTGTTGATTTCCCGCGAGGGCAGCTTTTTGGAAGAACTGGACGACCTGAACGTCGAGGTTGCCTACCGGAACGCGCTGCAAGCCAGCGTGGGATATATCTTCCTTACGCGGTGCGGCCTGAACGCGGACGAATATCTGGGGCGCGAGGATTTTGCACCCCTTTTGAATTTTAATACCCCGGAAACGGTCAACGCCATCGGTGTGGCCACCCGGGATATTGCGGAAATCGGGCTTGCGGAGATTTCCCGCACCGTCCGCAATCTGCAAAGGACGGGCAAAAATGCAAATCGCACATTTGCAGAAACCGCAAAGGCGCGGTATGCTGAAAACACAGAAAGAACAAACCAGCCGGAAAGGAGTGCTGAACATGGAACTGACATATACCAATCAGGGCGATTACCGTCTGCCGAATCTGGCAGTACCGGAACAGCCGCAGGTACACTTGGGCAAATACGCCTTGCTCCGACGTTCGTATCTGAAGGAACACCACAGGATTCTGTTCACGAATCTTCTCACCTCAGGCAAGCTGACCGAGCACCTGATGGAGATCGAGGAAGCGGCGCAGAACCGCATGGAGCAGATCGTGAAAGCGATGGTGGCGCAGGAGGGCGTGACGGAGGAACTGAAAGCCCTCGACCAGATGGAATGGGTGCGCAGGATGAACGCGATCCGCGACTCGGCGGAGGAAGTGATCCGCAGGGAGTTAATCTACAATTAACCCTTTTACCCACTCCGGAAGAACAACAGAATACCATTGAAGCGGAGGCAGCGGCACAAGCCGCAGAAAAAGCCTCCGCTTTTTCCATTTCCCAAGAGGACATCGACGCGGTATTGCAGGACGGAAGCGGCATTGAAGATGGCAAATACCGTATCTATGAGCAGTTTCAAAAGAGCCTGTCCCAAAGCGAGAACGCCGCGTTTCTCAAAGAGGAATATGGGATTGGCGGCGCATATCCGAAAATTGCAGCCAGCCGGATCGATGAATGGCACGACGGAAAAGGAATCAGGATTAGCAGGGGCAGTATTTCCAGCCCCACTGCGAGCATTACGCTTTCATGGAATAAAGCGGCCAAGCGGATTGCAGAACTGATACAGCTTGACCGCTATCTTTCCCCCAAGGAAAAAGAGCATTACCCCGCCTATCTGGAACAGGCGGAGGAAATGCGGCAGAGAGCCGCCGAAGCTGCGGCGGCGCGGGAGATTTTGAGCCGCGCCCCGCAGAAAAACACACCGGCAAAAAAAGAAAACGCCCGGTATGAATACCATTTGGGCGATACCGTCTATCTTGGCGCACAGGAATACGAAATCCTTGCCTTTGACGGAAACGAAGTCAGGCTGTTTGACGTTGGCTTCCCCCTGATCAATAAGGTGCTGCCACGGACAGAGTTCGACGCGAAGGTGCGGGACAATCCCATGAACGACCACCTGATTGTGCCGGAGGAAACAGAGCCGCCTGCCCTCATGGAAGCAAAGCGCCTGATCAACGGTTACTGTATGGAGGTATTTGAACAGGAAGCGGATTTTTCCGACCTTCATCACGTTGATTTGGCTATGGCCGGAACCCATGACGGAAAGCACACTGTTGAAATCAGCGCCGACCTTGTGGATTCCCGGCTGGTGTATCAGGTGGACGGGGAAACCGTCAGCACGATTTCCTGCAAGGATTTGAGCGACCTCAACGAATATCTTGCCAATCTCGATTTTGACGAGATGATCGCCTTTGCGGAGGAGCAGTACGAAAACCGTCAGCCTGCCTCCCACGCCGATGAAATGCTGCGTCAGGCGGAGCAAATCGCCGCAGCCAGCGCGCTGCCGCCGGAGGAACGGTTTTCCCTGATGGAAACCGACAGCGGTTATGCAATTTGGGACGATCAAACCGAAGCCATTTATGTGGACGACGAGGGCGTGAGCGAGGAGTTCACCAGCGAATGGCAGGCGCAAGCCTATCTGGAGGAAGTCAAAAAGGCGGTCAGCGAAAAGCAAACCGCCGAATGGCTTGCGGTAGAACGGGCAAAACTGCCGCCCTTGGAATATGCGGCAGGCGACCACTTTGTCATTTTCAGCGAGGACGGGAAAGGCAGCTCCGAATTTGTCCTCACCCGTATCGAGGAAAACGAGGTTTGGTACACCTTTCCCGATCTGCCCCAGCAGGCTCCTGTTTCCATGCGGCGGGAAGAATTTGAAAGCAATCTGCGAAGCGGCCATATCCGGGAACAGACGGAAAGCTGGGATTATTCTAATGACTATCGCTTGTTAGACCGGCTGCGAGCAGATTGCGATTACTATTTGGACTCTGGCGGACGGTCAGAAAAACACCTTTGGGCGGGAAGCGTTGAAAAGCAGATCGCTAAAATGCGGGAGCTGTATGCTGCGCTTCCTGAAAAACCGGAATGGCTTTCGGAGCAGGATATTGACCGCTATGAACAGCAAATGACGGTTTCCACCAAAAGGGAAAATGACGAGATTCTTGGAAAAGAAATCTCAATAAATGAACGCCGCTTCGTGGTGGAGAACGTCCATGACGGCAAGGCCAGTTTGCGGGATTTGACCTTTGAGGAAAGTATGGGCTTTCCCATCAGCCGAGTTGAGAATATTGACACGGTGCGGCGGCTGCTTTCGGAGCAGGAACCTCAAAAGCAGAAGGAGCCGGTCAAACTGCGTTCTGTCGTCATTGATTTGACTGCACCGGCGCAGGAAGAAACACCGGCCAAAAAAGAAGAGCTGCCCGCCCCGCCGCCTGCGCGCCGGGAAAAGGTTTCACCTTTTGTGCTGTATCCGGAAATCCCCAGCAGCGAGCGCCATAACTTCCGTATTACCGACGATCATTTAGGCGAGGGCGGCGCAAAGACCAAATTCAAAAACAATGTCGCCGCGATCCGCACTTTGCAGGAAATTGAGTTTGACAACCGGCTTGCCACACCGGAGGAACAGGAAATCCTGTCCCGCTATGTGGGCTGGGGCGGCTTGTCGCAAGCGTTCGACGAGAACAACGAACAGTGGGCGGACGAATTTGCCGAGCTGTACGAGCTGCTTTCCCCAGAGGAATACGAAGCGGCCAAAGCGACCACCTTAAACGCCCATTACACTTCTCCCACCGTTATCAAGGCTATCTATCAGGCGGTGGAAAACATGGGCTTCCGCACTGGCAACGTGTTAGAGCCATCCTGCGGGATTGGCAATTTCTTTGGGCTGGTGCCGGAGAGCATGAAGGACAGCAAGCTGTTCGGCGTGGAACTGGATTCCATCACCGGGCGGATTGCCCAGCAGCTTTACCAGCAGAACAGTATCGCGGTGCAGGGCTTTGAGGATACCGAACTGCCGGACAGCTTTTTCGACCTTGCCATCGGCAACGTCCCGTTCGGCAGCTATTCCCTCCACGACAAGCGGTATGACAAGCACCATTTCCTGATCCACGATTACTTTTTTGCCCGCACATTGGATAAGGTGCGCCCGGGCGGGCTTATAGCGTTCGTCACTTCCAAGGGGACGATGGATAAGCAAAATCCCAATGTCCGCAAATATATTGCGGAACGCGCCGAACTGATCGGCGCAATCCGTTTACCCAACAACGCCTTTTACGCCAACGCCGGTACGCAGGTAACGACAGACATCATCTTCCTGCAAAAGCGCGAAAAGCTGATCGACGTGAGTATGCCGGAAGCGGATTCCGGTTTGGAATGGCTGCATCTTGGGCAGACGGAAAACGGAGTGCCGATCAACCAGTATTTTATCGACCACCCGGAGATGGTGCTGGGCGAAATGGCCTTTGACGACATGATGTATGGCAACGCCAAGGAAACCACCTGCAAGCCCTTTGAGGACGAAAGCCTTTCGGATTTGCTGGCGGAGGCTGTGCAGAATCTTCATGCCGAATACGCCGACTACGAAATCGAGGATCTGGCGGGCGAGGAAGAAGATAAATCCATCCCTGCCGACCCGAACGTCCGCAATTTCAGCTTTACGCTGGTAGACGGGGCGATCTATTACCGGGAAAACAGCCGGATGTTCCCTGTGGAGCAGTCTCTTACCGGCCAGAGCCGCGTAAAGGGTATGATCGCCATCCGCGACTGTGTGCGGCGGCTGATCGAATACCAGACGGAAAGCGCGCCGGACGAGATTGTGGAACGGGAGCAGCGGGAACTGAACCGCCTGTACGACAGCTTCACCGCGAAATACGGGCTGCTGAACAGCCGCGCCAACACCACCGCCTTTTCCCCGGACAGCAGCTTTCCTATCCTGTGTTCCCTCGAAGTGCTGGACGAAAACGGGAATCTGGAACGCAAGGCCGCCATGTTCAGCAAGCGCACCATCAAGCCATATATCGCAGTCAGCCGGGTGGACACCGCCTCCGAAGCCCTTGCGGTTTCCATCGGGGAAAAAGCCTGCGTGGATTTGGGTTTTATGGCAAGCCTTATGGGTGGCGGGAGCGACAGAATTGAGCAGATCAAGCGCGACCTTGCCGGGGTGATTTTCAAAGATCCGGAATCCGGCGACGACCCCCTTACGGGCTGGCAGACCGCCGACGAATACCTCTCCGGCCGGGTGCGGGAAAAGCTGAAAACCGCCAGACGCGCGGCGGAGCGCGCCCCCGCCTATGCGGTCAATGTAGAGGCGCTGGAAAAGGTACAGCCCAAGGATTTGACTGCTGGTGAAATCGGCGTGCGGCTGGGTACGACGTGGATTCCCGAAGATGTGATTGAAGATTTTACCTTTGAGCTTTTGGGAACGCCTTGGCATTGCCAGCGCCGCATCCACATCCGTTATTCCAAGGTCACCGGCGAATGGAATGTTTCGGAAAAAAGCATTGACCGCAGCAATATCCGCGCCTACAACACCTATGGCACACAGCGGATCAACGCCTATAAGATTATCGAGGACACCCTGAATCTGCGGGACGTGCGGATTTTCGACACCGTTCAGGACGCGGACGGTCATGAGCAGCGCGTCCTGAATAAAAAGGAAACCGCCATCGCGCAGGACAAACAAGACCTGATTAAGCAGAAGTTTCAGAAGTGGATTTGGGCGGAGCCAAGCCGCCGCGATAGGCTGTGCCGGATTTACAACGAGAAGTTTAATTCCATCCGGCCCCGCGAATATGACGGGAGCCATATCGTATTCGCCGGTATGAACCCCGAAAAGAAGCTGCGCCCTCATCAGCGCAATGCAGTAGCCCGGGCAATTTATGGCGGCAACGCCCTGTTCGGCCATGTAGTAGGGGCTGGCAAGACTTACGAGATGATCGCCACCGCAATGGAGGCAAAGCGGCTTGGTCTGTCCAACAAATCCCTGTTTGTGGTGCCGAATAACATCATTGGGGATTTCGCTTCGGATTTTCTGGAGCTGTACCCCTCCGCCAATATCCTCATGGCCACAAAGAAAGATTTTGAAAAGCAGAACCGCAAGAAGTTCTGCGCCAGAATCGCCACCGGGGATTATGACGGAATCATCATCGGCCACAGCCAGTTTGAAAAAATCCCTCTCTCCACCGAGCGCCAGCAGGCCATGCTGAAAAAGCAGATCGCGGAGGTCGTGGCGGGGATTGCGACGGCAAAAAGGCAGGAAGGCTCCCGGTTCACCGTCAAACAGATGGAGAAATCCAAGAAAAGCCTTGAAGCCAAGCTGAAAAAGCTGAACGACCAAAGCCGCAAGGACGATGTGGTGACGTTTGAGGAACTGGGCGTTGACCGCCTGTTCATCGACGAGGCGGATATGTTCAAGAACCTCTACCTCTACACCAAAATGCGGAATGTGGGCGGCATATCGCAGACGGAGGCGTTAAAAGCCTCCGATTTGTATATGAAGTGCCGCTATCTGGACGAACTCACCGGCAATAAGGGCGTGGTTTTTGCCACGGGTACGCCTGTTTCCAACTCGATGGCCGAGATGTACACCATGCAGCGGTATTTGCAGTACGACACGCTGGAACGCTTGGAGCTTACCCATTTTGATTCGTGGGCGGCGCAGTTCGGGGAAACCGTCACGTCGATGGAACTCAAGCCGGAAGGCAAGGGCTTCCAGCAGAAAACCCGGTTTGCCAATTTCTATAACCTTCCGGAATTGATGGCGATTTTCAAGGAAGTGGCGGATATTCAGACCGCCGATATGCTCAACCTCCCTGTGCCGAAAGCCAACTATGAAACCGTCGTCTGCAAGCCCAGCGAAATGCAGAAGGAAATGGTTTCCTCCCTTGCCGAACGCGCCGACGCGGTGCGAAGCGGCGCGGTTGACCCCTCCGTGGACAATATGCTGCTCATTACCAACGACGGGCGCAAGCTGGCGCTGGATCAGCGACTACTCAACCCCATGCTCCCGGATTTTGAGGAAAGTAAAGTCAACGTCTGCGCGGGCAATATCTACCGGATATGGGAGGATACCAAGGAACAGCGGTTGACGCAGCTTGTGTTCTGCGATTTATCCACCCCCGGAAAGAGCAATCCGATTGAAATGGAGAAAAAAGAAGATGGCGCGTTTGCAATGACCGATTTTCAAAATGTTTATGACGATCTGCGGAACAAGCTGATTGCCCGCGGGATTCCCGCCGAAGAAATCGCCTTTGTCCATGAGGCGAACAATGAAGCGCAGAAAAAAGAATTGTTCGCCAAAGTGCGCCGGGGCAAAATCCGCGTCCTGCTCGGCTCCACCTTCAAAATGGGCGCTGGCACGAACGTACAGGATAAGCTCATCGCTTTGCACGACTTGGACTGCCCGTGGCGGCCCCGCGACTTGGAACAGCGAAGCGGGCGGATTATCCGGCAGGGCAACCAAAACCCCGAAGTGCAGATTTACCGCTATGTTACAGAGGGGACGTTCGACAGCTATCTCTATCAGATGGTGGAGAACAAGCAGCGGTTTATTTCACAGGTGTTTACCTCCAAATCCCCCGCCCGCGTCATGCAGGAGATCGACGACGCGGTGCTGTCCTACAACGAGATCAAGGCGCTGGCCACCGGCAACCCCATGATTATCGAACACGCCAATTTGGAAACCGAAGTGAACAAGCTGAAAATGCTGAACGCCAGCCATTTGAGCCAGAGATACGAACTGGAAGATAAAATCCTCAAATACTACCCGCAGGAGATCAGCCGGTTAAACGAGCGTATTTCCGGTTACACCGCCGATATTGCGCGGCGGGAGGGAAACACACCGGCCAAAAAAGAAGATTTCCCGCCCATGCAGATTCACGGGACGGTCTACACCGAAAAGGCCGAAGCTGGCAAGGCGCTGATCGAAGCCTGCAAACAGCTTACCAATTCCGATCCGGTTTCCATCGGTTCTTACCGGGGCTTTGAAATGCAGCTTTTCTATGAGGCGTTTTCCAAGGAATACCGCGTGGCTTTGAAAGGGGCGCTTACCCATACCGCTTCCCTCGGCACGGACATTCACGGGAACATTACCCGTCTGGACAATGCGCTGAACGGGCTGGAAACCCGTTTGCAGGAGCACCGGGACAGGCTGGAAAACACCACCGCCCAAATGGAGGCTGCCAAAGCAGACGCGGCAAAGCCTTTCCCACGGGAACAGGAGCTTCAGGAAAAATCCAAGCGTTTGGCCGAACTCACGAAACTCTTGAAAATGGACGAGAAAGACCGGGAACTGCTGGACAGCGCCCCGGATGAGGGCGACGAGCAGCCCGAACGGAAGGTTGTGGGATTGGAACGGTGACAGGCATAAAAGCAGGGGCAAGCCTTAAAGACTTGCCCCTGCCGCCTGTTCCCTTATTCTGTTTTCCCGCTTACCGCTTGGCGCAGCTTGGAATCCCGCCGCAGGGAATCCTTTAACGAGGAAACCATATCCTTTACAATGCGGATTTCATATTCGTCGCAATCCTCCAGCAAAGCGGCTATATCCTTTTCAAATGGCGCTTTCGCCATTATAATATTATCACAGAGTAAATCATCGCCTGTAACGGATAAAGCGTTGGCGATACTGATAATGGTACTCAAACTCACACGGGTAGTCCCGGTTTCAATGTTACTCAGGTGCGTTGGAGAAATCCCTATGCGTTCGGCCAGACGCTCCTGCGTCAGATCGGCTTTAATCCGGGCGATTTTAATCCGTTTCCCGATGGCCTTATAATCCAGTTCCATACCGCACCTCCTGTTCCCAGAATAATTACACATCCTATTGTAACCACGGGCGCGGCATATTATAATAATCTATATCCGTACTATACGGTTACAGGCCAAATGCAAATAAAAATCGCACATTTGATATTGCTTTGGAGAGTGGGTATAGTATCATTAAAACTTGATGTACGAGGTGATCTTCAATGGACAGCAACTATATGCCCTTGCCGGAACGCATTTCCAAGCAGTTCAGCGAGGTTGATAGCGACATTGTTATGGATTTATGGAAAAACAGCCCTCCCTATAAGGCTTTGAAACAACAAATGGAAGAAATGAAAAAGCAAAATCCCTTTATTATGCAACTGCTGGAAGGGAAAGGTGCGGTTAACCTTACCGGCGAGGAACATGAAATACTCACAGCCTTTTTCCGCCTGTATATGAAGGCAGATAATATGGAACGGGAACACATCTATTTTCGGGGACATACCGATGGATTTGCCTATCTGCAAAAGATCGGCGCTCTGAAAAACGAATAATCCGTTTGGCGGCGTGGAGAACCCCACGCCGCTTTTACATATCTTCCGTAAATCCCCCTTTACATAGCCGGTTGCCCTGTATGGGCGGCTACTCTATGGCTATGGAAAGGGGGCTTCTTTTTTTATGCCTTTTTATGAACCTGATGTGGTGGCGGAAGCCAAAAAGCTGGACTTGTTGACTTATTTGCAAAACTATGAGCCGCAGGAGCTTGTCCATGTATCGGGGAATGTTTACTGCACCAAAACCCATGACAGCTTACGGATTTCCAACGGGAAATGGTGCTGGTTTTCGCAGGGGATCGGCGGAAAATCGGCGCTGGATTATCTCATCAAAGTGAACGGGTACTCATTCCTTGAAGCGATGGAACGCATCGTAGGACAGGCGGCGGCAAAGCCGCCTGTTGTTGCTTCCAGCGAAGTCAAGGAAAAGCCCAAGACGCTGCTGCTGCCGGAGAAATACCGCTATGCGGAATATGCAGCATCCTATCTGGAAAAACGCGGCATTTCATGGGAGCTCATTTCCTTCTGCATTTCCACCGGGCGGCTGTATGAGAGCAATCCCTATCATAATGTGGTTTTCGTAGGCTTCGACAAGCAGGGCAAAGCGCGGTTTGCCTGCCAGCGCGGGATTTATGATTCCCGTTTTCACGGCGACGTGAATGGCAGCGATAAGCACTATTCCTTTGCCCTGCCGGTAAATCCAAAAAATAGCACGGTACACCTGTTTGAATCCGCGATTGATCTGCTCTCCTACGCTACTTTGTACAAGCTGGAGGGCGGCGACTGGCGGCAGCTTAATCTTCTCTCTTTAGCCGGTGTGTACCAGCCCAAAAAAGTGATTGAGGAAAGCAAGCTGCCAGCAGCCCTTACCCAGTATTTAGAGGAATATCCGCATATCAAAACCGTTGCCCTCCACCTCGACAACGATGGCCCCGGCAGGCTGGCAGCAAAGGCGATTCAAACTATTTTGCCAAAGGAGTATGAGGTGAAAAACCGTCCCCCGCCGTGGGGAAAAGATGTAAACGACTATCTTTGCCACCGGTTGGGGATTCCCATTCAAAAGCCCAAGGAAAGGACGAAAGAACGATGAAAGAATACGACGTTACCATTACCGAAACGCTGAAAATGACCGTCACCGTGGAGGCTGAAAGCCAACTGGAAGCCGAGCAGATGGTTTCCGACAACTGGCGCAATCAGGAATATATCCTTGACGCGGACAATTTTACCGGCGTGGATTTCAAGGCAAGGCGGCGCACCCGCAGTCGGGATATGGAACGATAAGGCGGGCTTCTTATCGCCTGCCATCAGACTGGAGGAATGATTCATGCAAAAATACGACGTAACCTTAACTCTATCGAAAAAGCATATCCCAATTTATGCGGATTCCTACGAGAAAGCTATGGCGCAAATTGGCGATATGGTCGCCGGTCTTGTGCTGATGGACTTCAAGGAGGAAGAAATAGAACGAATCACAGTCAATGCCGCAAGATCGCCGACAGAATCCGGCTCCGTGCAGAAGCCGGATAAACCGATGAAGTATTCCCATCTTTCTCCCGATATGGACAAATTGTGTGAAACACTGGAAAGCCTGTGCTTTGACAACGGGTACGAGTACGAGGAAATCGAGGAGGAAATGGACAATATCAGCAGCTTTGAGGAGTTTGACCCCCTGCTGCATTGGAAGTTTGAGCCTGTATGCGCTTTGGAACTGGAAGGGAGCGACTGCATTTTCCCGGATTGCCGACGCAACCGCCTGTTTGGGAAAAACGGATATTTACTGGATACGTCCCTTGACGGTGGGATCGCCGCATTGAGCACCATAACGCAAAGCCATGAGCTGTGGCTGCTGGAAGATATGTCCTTTGCTGTTACCTTTTGCTGCACAATGACCGTCGAGGGAAACGACAACTATTCCGAAAGCGCCACGTTCCGCATTCCGGTATCCGGCAGCTATCCCAAGCTGTCCGGGGATTTTAACGCGGTGGATTTTCTTCTCTCGATTGAGGATAAGATTTGCGACGCGCTGCATTTGGACTGAAGAGCAATATGTTTTTTGACGGTAAGGGATTCCCCGCAGGGGAATGGAATGGATATTACCAGCAAGCATCGTCCTTTGGGGACAAAGGACAGCTTGTCAGGGGAGCACCCCCCTGAAACCCCGCATGAAAGGATGGATTTTGTATGCACGAACTGCTCTTTTTCCTCATCGGCTTCCTGCTCGGCGGGCTGCTTGGAATTACCGTGATGTGCCTTGTTCAAATCAACCGCGTCCGAAAGGAGGAGCGCCATGAATCACAGGAATATTGAAATCAAGGTGCGGCTTAACCGCAAGGAAGCCGAAGCCTTAAACAAGAAAGTCAAGAAAAGCCGGATTTCCCGCGAAGCGTATCTGCGCCACCTTATCAATGGGGTCGTCCCGCAGGACGCGCCCCCGCCCGAATATTTTGACTTTATGCGGGAACTGCACCGGGTCGGCAACAACCTAAACCAGATCGCACAAAAAGCCCATGTGCTGAATGTGACCGACGCGCCGCGCTACGACGCTGCGGTGCGCGAATTTGAAAAGGTCGTCCGCGATATTACGCAGGCGGTTATCCTGCCCCGGCAGATGACGTAGGCAGCGATGGCTACCACATCAATTTGGCGGGTGCATGGCTGGCTTGGCAAGCTCGTTGTGTATGTAGAAAATCCCGATAAGACGGAAAATCCCGCCTTTTATCAAAAGCCAGATATGACCCAGCGGGAAACGCAGGGACTTTCCGACGTGATCGAATACGCGGTACAGCAGGAAAAGACGGAGAAAGCCGAAACGGACGATGAGGGTACGGAAATCATGCAGCGGTTTGTTTCCGGCGTAAACTGCACCCCCATGACAGCCCGCGACGAAATGATTGCGGTCAAAAAGCGGTTCGGCAAGGAGGGCGGCGTGGTAGCCTACCATGGGTATCAATCCTTTGCCCCCGGAGAGGCTACGCCGGAAATAGCGCACGAGATCGGGCTGCGGCTGGCAAAAAAGCTGTGGGGCGAAAAATATCAGGTGCTGGTAGCCACGCATTTGGATAAAGAAAACCATCTGCACAACCACTTTGTCCTGAATACCGTTTCTTTTGTTGACGGGATCAAGTTTTACCGCAGCGAAAAAGATTACTATGATATGCAGAAAGAATCCGACAGGCTTTGCCGGGAGTATGGGCTGTCCGTCATTGAAAACCCGCAGCGCGGGAAATCCAAGCATTACGGGGAATGGCGGGCGGAACAGGAAGGCCGCCCCACATGGCGCGGCCTGATAAAAAGCGACGTAGATACTGCCATCCGGCGCTCTATGACGGAGAGGCAGTTTTTTCATGCCCTAAAGGAAATGGGGTATGAAATCAAGACCGGCAAGGATATTTCGGTGCGGCCGCAGGGTAAGGAACGCTTTTTCCGGCTTGCCCGCAATTTGGGCGAGGGCTATACCATCGAGGAAATTCGCAGACGGATTTTAGCGCAGACGCGCCCCGAACGCCCTGCGTCAAGGCCGGAGGGAAAACGCTACCGGCTGAAAGGCAGCTTGGCCAAGACGGAAAAAGCCACCGGCTTCCGCGCCCTGTATTTCCACTACTGCTATCTGCTGGGGATTTTCCCAAAGTGCAAGCCCCCGCAGCACCGGCAGCTTCCGTTCTCCTACCGGGAAGATTTGATACGGGCAAAGGAGCTTTCCGACGAGGTGCGGCTGCTGGCAAAGCACCACATTGATACAGCCGAGCAGCTTTCCGCCTTTCAATCCGGTGTGGAGAGCCAAATACAGGAAGCGGTGAGCAGCCGCAAGGCGCTTTACCGCAAGCTGCGTACCAAGCCGGTCATGCAGGACGAAGAAAAACAGGCCGAGATCAAAGCGGAAATATCCGCATTGTCCGGGCAGTTGAAGGAATTGCGGCGGGAGGTCAGGCTGTGCGAGGACATCGCAGTGCGCTCCCAAAAAATGCGGGATAAGATGAAAGCCGCCCGGGAAGAAGAAAAATCCCAAGGAAAGGAGCAACATGACCTCCCGGAGCAGCAGAAAAGCAGAAATTAGCTTGCGGTCATGCCGGAAATCCGCAGGCGGATTCCCCCACAGCGAAAGGAGATGATTTTGAGATGTACAATTCAGGCGACGCAGCGGAACAAATCGTGCGAATGAGCCTTGAGGGTGCTGAAGTTGCCTTAAAGATTACCGGATCAGCGGCAAAGAATATTGCCGCCGCCCTGTATACGGTTTTGAAAGACCAGAAGAAAACCAAGGGCAAGGCGCGCATTGAAACCATGCTGCGCCAGCAGCGCCCTATGACGATTTACACGGTCAAAAAGGAAGATTGTCCTGAATTTGCGCGGCAGGCCAAAAGCTACGGGATTCTGTACGCCCCCATCCCCATCAAAAAGGGCGACGATACCATCGACATTTTGGTATTCGAGGACGACGCAGGACGCGCGAACCGGATTGTTGAGAAATTCAAACTGGTTGCGGAAAACACCGCCTCCATCAAGAGTGAGATCGAGAAATCCAGAGAATCGCGCGGCAGCGAGCAGGCCCCGCCCGAGCAGTCTGCCCCGCAAAAGAGCGAGGAGGATAAGCTGGTGGACGAAATGCTGGAAAAACCCGCACAAAAGGAAAAGGGCCAGCCGGAAAACCCGGCAGCGGAGAAAGCGGATTCTTTTTCCAAAGCGGCGGAAAAATCCCCTCCGTCCGCGCCTACCTCCGAGAACAGCAGCAGGCACGCAGAGGGTACTTCTAACCCGCCGAAAAAATCCGTCCGGGAGGAACTGCGGGAGATTCAGGCGGCGAGGAAGCAGGAAGCGGAGCTGCCCCACGAGGAAAAACCCGCCCCGGCAAAAAAGGCCGCGCAGAAAACCACCACCCATAAACAACCGCCCAAAAAGCGGAAATACAAATCGAAGGAGAGGTAAAACACGATGAATGATTTTGACGATATTCTGGAGCAGCCCGCCGAGCAGGAATCCCCGGCGCAGGAGAAGCCCCAAAGGAAGCTGGAATGGTGGCAGATCAAGGAACAGAGGCAGCGCAAGGAAGCCTATTCCACGCTGGACAGGATTTTCCATGAGTTTTCAGAGGGGAAGGCCGACGTGCAGGGCTATCTTGACACCCACGGGCGCTTTGACCGCTATTCCGCCCGCAACGCCCTGCTGATCCATGACAAATGCCCCGGCGCTATGCAGCTTGGGAACTACAAATACTGGGAGAATCTGGACGCGGAAATCCTGAAAACCGAGAAAAATAATCCCATTATCATTCTGGAGCCGGGAAACACCTACCGGCGCAAGGACGGGTCAACGGGACAGAATTACTACGCCAAGGAGGTTTACGACATTTCGCAGACCACCGCGCAGGGGCAGGAACAGCCCAAGGTCGTTTTGGACGAGCGCCTTTTGCTGAAAGCACTGATCTACAAATCCCCCGCCGCCATCCATGTGGTCGAGCAGCTTCCCGATGGGCGGCGCGGCGCGTTGTACCAGCCGGAGCAGAACTCTATTTTTGTGGAAAAGGGCATGGACGCCGCCGACATTTTCCGGTGCGTATCGCAGGAACTTGCAAAGGCGCAGCTTATGGCGGTCAACCCGGAGCAGCTCCCTGCGGAATGCGGCAACAAAGCCTTCTGCGTGTCGTATATGCTGTGCAAGAAATACGGGATTGATACCCGGGACAGCTACGATTGCAGCAAGCTGGACGGCATTTTTGCCGGAAAAGAGGTTGACGTTATCAAGGCGGATCTTCGCGATATGGAAAATGCGATGGACTCGATCAATTCCCGTATGGCCAAGGTGCTGTATCAGGGAAAGGACAAAAGCCGGGGCAGCCGCACCGATCATGAACGGTAAGGAGTGTGTGAAATGGAAAGACAGGAAAAAGTCGTTTTGACCCTTGACCCATACGAGCATGGGATTATGATCCGCGCCCTGAACGAGCTGCGGAACGATTTGCTGGAGGATAAGCGCGACCCCGGCCCCGTGGAGGATGTGCTGTTAAAAACCATTGAAGCCCCGCCAAAGAAAGGAAAGCGGCGCGATGAAGCCAGATGAAAGAAGCGGCAGTATTTGGGCGTGGGCTTTCGGCCTGATCCCCGTTGTATGGCTTGCCCTGCTGGTAGCGCCCGCCGTATCGGGCGGGATTCCGGCGATTATCGAGTATTTCCCCGCAGCGATGAGCGCCCCGTTTCATATTGAGTGGTGTGAGGACAGTGTAAAAACTGTCCTCCTTTTTATTGCCGCCTATGGAATCGGGGTCGGGATTTATCTCTCCACCCGCCGCAACTACCGCAGGGGCGAAGAACATGGCTCGGCAAAATGGGGCGATCCCCGGGCTGTGAACAAGAAATACAGGGACAAAGACCAATTCCAAAACCGCATTTTCACCCAGCACGTCCGCATGGGGCTGGACGGAAGAAAACACCGACGGACGCTCAATACCCTCGTATGCGGCGGCAGCGGAGCAGGAAAAAGCCGGTTCTATGGCAAAGTGAACCTGTGCCAAGCGAATACCTCCTACTTTGTGCTCGACTGTAAGGGGGAACTGCTCCGCGACTGCGGCAGCTTATTAGAAAAACAGGGCTATGACATCAAGGTGGTCGATCTCCTGAATATGGAGAAAAGCCATTGCTACAACCCTTTCGCCTATCTTCAGAGCGATAACGACGTGCAGAAAATGGTGACGAATCTCTTTAAGGCGACCACGCCCAAGGGGAGCCAATCCAACGACCCGTTTTGGGATACCGCTGCTTCCATGCTGCTGCTCTCACTGGTATTTTACCTGTACTACGAAGCGCCGGAGGACGAGAAAAACTTTCCGATGGTGATGGAAATGCTGCGGGCGGGCGAGGTACGGGAGGACGACGACAGCTACCAATCGCCGCTTGACGAACTGTTTGAGCGCCTTGAAATGCGGAACCCCGACCACATTGCGGTGAAATATTACAAGGACTACCGTTCCGGCAGCGCCAAAACCCTGAAATCCATTCAGATCACCTTGGCTTCCCGGCTGGAAAAGTTCAACCTTTCGTCGGTGGCGGCTCTTACCGCTACCGATGAATTGGACTTATCCTCCCTCGGTGAACGGAAAGTGGCCTTATTCGCATTGATTCCCGACAACGACAGCAGCTTCAATTTTCTGGTGAGCCTCCTGTACGCCAGTACCTTTCAGCAGCTTTTCTATTCGGCTGACCGGAAGCATGGCGGCAGTTTGCCGGTGCCCGTCCATTTTCTCATGGACGAGTTTGCCAACGTTTCGCTCCCCGATGATTTTGACAAGCTGCTGGCAACCATGCGGAGCCGGAACATTTCGGTTTCCATTATCATTCAGAACATCGCTCAGCTAAAGGCGCTGTATGAAAAGCAATGGGAATCCATTATGGGCAACTGCGATGAATTTCTCTATCTTGGAGGGAATGAAACGTCCACCCATAAGCTGATCTCCGAAAGTTATCTTGGGAAATCCACCCTTTGGCTGGACACCTATGGCAAGAGCACCGGGCATTCCGGCAGCTATTCCACTAACAACCAGCTTACAGGCCGTGAACTGATGACGCCGGACGAGGTGCGTATGCTGGATAACCGCTACGCGCTTCTTTTTATTCGCGGCGAACGCCCGTTGATCGACGAAAAATACGACCTGCTAAAGCACCCTTATGTGAAATATACCACGGACGGGAAAGGAAAGCCCTACCAACACGGGGGAACCGAAAATGCGGTTGCCTCTCTTTCCATGGCAGGGGGAAATCTCCCGCAGGATTCACAGGAACCGTTTTCAACAACCGACCTTGCAATCCTCTCCGACGAGGATATTGCAGCGATTTTCCACATCAAAAAGGAGGACGAGCAACATGAAACTTTGGAATAAGAAGAACGACAAGGAAACCCGTAGACTGCCGATGGGCAGAAAAAGCAAGCGCGCTTTTGCCGCTTATGCAGCGGTGGTGCTAACGGCCTGCTGCTTTACCACCACCGCTTTTGCGGCCAGCGACCCCCTTACGGTTGTCAACAACCTTTCCGATTTTATTTTCGGTCTGATCCGCGCCATCGGTCTTATCCTGCTCGGCTTCGGCATTGTGCAGATCGGCCTTTCGCTGAAAAGCCATGACCCGAGCCAGCGCGCCAACGGTTTCCTCACCTTGGCAGGCGGCGTCATCATTACGTTTGCAAAAGAGATTTTGACCCTTATCACGGGCTGATTCGATATGGCAGTTTGGGGGCAGGCCGGTTGCGGCCTGTCCCTGATTCTGCCCGAAAGGAGGTATTGATTTGAGTGATAACTGGGTCGTACAAAACTTGGAAAACGCCCTCAACACATGGAATGAAAAATTAGCGGAAATCTGGCAGCTCATTACCCAATCCCCACAGCAATTCAAAGGCGGGACGATATGGTCGGTGATCGTGAATATCCACGGTGCGGTACAGGCCATCGGCCTTGCCCTGCTGGTGCTGTTCTTTGTCGTAGGCGTTGTGAAAACGTGCGGGAGCTTTGCCGAATTGAAAAAGCCGGAACACGCTCTGAAATTATTTATCCGCTTCGCGCTTGCCAAAGGCGTTGTCACCTATGGCTTGCAGCTTATGATGGCGCTGTTTGAAATCGTGCAGGGGCTTGTCAGCACCATAATGAATGCGGCGGGCTTCGGCTCGGCGCAGCAAACCGTCTTGCCGCAGGAAATCATTGACGCCATCGAAAGCTGCGGCTTCTTTGAATCCATCCCCCTGTGGGCGGTGACGCTGATCGGAGGCTTATTCATCACGGTTTTGTCTTTTATCATGATTATGACCGTGTATGGGCGTTTTTTCAAATTATATCTTTATACCGCTATCGCCCCCGTCCCTCTCTCCGCTTTTGCGGGGGAACCATCACAGAACGTCGGCAAGAGCTTTATCAAGTCCTATGCGGCGGTTTGCTTGGAGGGCGCGATTATCGTGCTTGCCTGCATTATCTTTTCCCTGTTCGCCGCTTCTCCACCGGCGGTTGACCCCAACGCGGCGGCGGTGACGCAGGTTTGGTCATATGTGGGCGAACTGGTCTTTAATATGTTAATCCTCGTTGGCAGCGTAAAAATGGCCGACAGGATTGTACGCGAAATGATGGGCTTATAAAGGAGGGCGCTGTATGGACGACATTCTGAACAAGCCGCTTACGGAGATTACGGAAGACCCGTTTTTCCGTGCGGATAATTTTGAAAACCAGCCTTGGTATGACGATTTCCAAATGTATCTGCACATCGGCGTCTGCCAGCCGAAGCCGGAACACACGCTTCAGGTGCAGAAAGCCTTGAAAATTATGGGCTACCCCACCCACACCGCCGAGCATGACGGGAAGCTGTATCTTGCCCCCGGCGAGATCGGCAACCGGCAGCAGAAAAAGAAGCGCGACAGGGAGCGTTGAAGCTATGGGGCCGAATACAAGAATTTATGGCCGGTTTACCGGCTATACCGTAAAAGATTGCGCCTGTGAATACTGCCTTTATTATGGCGGTAAACGCAGGGGCTGTATGGTAGAATCTTGCTGCTGCCTGAAAGAACGCTTGCAGGCATTGGCGCGGGAATACCGAGTAAAGGAGGAAACCTCTATTGGAAGTCAAAATCAACCGTGAAATCCGCAACTATACCGAATCCATGTTTTTCGGTTTGAGTATGCGGCAGTTTATCTTTTCTGTTCTGGCCTGCGGCGTAGCTGTGGGCCTTTATTTTATCCTGCGCCCGTACTTCGGGATTGAAACCCTTTCGTGGATGTGTATTCTCGGCGCTGCCCCCTTTGCGGTGCTGGGCTTCATCACCTACCACGGGATGACCGCCGAACAATTTATCTGGGCGTGGCTGCGCTCCGAAATCATCGAGCCGAAAGAAATCCGGTTTGAATCCTCAAACCTGTACTACGAAGCCCTGAAAGATACCATTGAAAGCCGCGAAAAGGGCGGCGCACCGGCAGGGCGCAGCAGGAAAAAGCGCAAGGGCGCGAAAAAGGAGGCAAAGCATGATTAAAACCCTGAAAAACCTTTTGAAACAGGATAAGGAACGATACACCGTCCCCCGGAAAGTGCAAGACGTGATCCCCGTCCGCCGAATCTGGAAGGACGGTATTTTTATGACTGGCGGAAAGTTTGCCAAGACGTATAAGTTTACCGACATCAATTACCTTGTCGCCAGCCGCGAGGATAAGGAGAGTATGTTTTTAACCTATTCCGAACTGCTCAACAGCCTTGACTCCGGCGCGACCACCAAAATCACCATCAACAACCGGCGCTTGAATAAAGCTAATTTTGAGCAGTCTATCCTCATGCCCCTGCGCGGCGACTTCCGGGACGAATACCGCAGGGAATACAACCAAATGCTGCTGGACAAAGCCACCGGCGCGAATGGGATTGTGCAGGAAAAATACCTCACCATATCGGTAGTGAAAAAGGATATTGAGGAAGCCCGGGCGTATTTTGCCCGCGTGGGAGCCGACCTCATTTCCCATTTCTCCGCCCTCGGTTCCAAATGCACCGAACTGGACGCGGAGGAAAAGCTGCGCGTCCTCCACGACTTCTACCGGCAGGGCGAGGAAGCTGCTTTCCACTTTGACCCGCAGGATATGATGAAAAAAGGGCATGATTTCCGCGACTATATCTGCCCGGACTCCATTGAGAAAAACAGCGACTATCTGAAGCTGGGCGAAAAGTTTTGCCGGGTGCTGTTCCTTAAAGATTATGCTTCGTATATCAAGGACAGCATGGTGACGGAACTCACGGATTTTAACCGCAATATGATGTTGTCGATTGACGTGGTTCCCGTCCCCACCGATGAAGCGGTGCGGGAGGTCGAGAACAGGTTGTTGGGAGTGGAAACGAACATTACCAACTGGCAGCGCCGCCAGAACGCCAACAATAACTTTTCGGCGGTGATCCCCTACGACATGGAATTGCAGCGCAAGGAATCCAAGGAGTTTTTAGACGACCTTACCACCCGCGACCAGCGCATGATGTTCGGCTTGATTACAATGGTGCTTTGCGCCGACAGCAAGGAGCAGCTTGACAGCGACACGGAGGCGGTGCTTTCGGTTGCCCGCAAGCATATGTGCCAGCTTGCTACCCTCAAGTTCCAGCAGCTTGACGGGCTGAATACCGTGCTCCCCATCGGCGCGCGGAAAATCAATGCGTTCCGCACCCTCACTACCGAATCCCTTGCGGTATTTATTCCGTTCAAGGTTCAGGAAATCCGGGACAGCGGCGGGATTTACTACGGGGAGAACGCCATTTCCCACAACCTTATCATGTGCAACAAGGCGAATCTCCTGAACCAGTCGGCCTTTTTGCTTGGTGTTCCCGGATCGGGAAAATCATTTTGTGCGAAAGAGCTTATCACCTTTTTAATCCTGAACACCGACGATGATATTTTAATCTGCGATCCGGAGGGCGAATTTGCCCCGCTTGTGCAGGCGCTGGGCGGCGATATTTCCACCATTATCCGTATGGCGGCGGGCGGAAAAGACCGGCTGAACGCCATGTATATGGTGGACGGGTATGGCGAGAACAACCCCATTGTGGAAAAATCGCAGTTTGTCATGTCGCTGGTGGAGCAGATTGATAAAAACGGCGTGGGGCCGCAGCAGAAATCCATCATTGACCGCTGCACCGCGCTGGTGTATCAGGAAGCGCAGCAGAAGGGCACGGTTGCGACCCTGTGCGATCTGCGGGACAAGATTCTGGAACAGCCGGAGGACAAGGCAAAGGAAATCGCCCTTTCGCTGGAACTGTTCACCAAAGGTTCCCTTGACATCTTCGGTCACGAGAGCACCGTGGATTTGGATAAGCGGATTGTGGTATTTGACATCCGCAGCCTCGGCGCACAGTTAAAGCCCACCGGCCTGTTGGTTATCACCGATACGATTCTCAACCGCGTTACCCTCAACTGGAAAAAGGGCAAGCGCACCCACGTTTTTATTGATGAATTCCATGTGGTATTTGAGAACGAGCAAAGCGGCATTTTCTTCAATTCCGCATGGCGGCAGTTTAGAAAGCGCGGCGCATATCCAACCGCAATCACGCAGAATGTGGAGTACCTTTTGGATTCGGTGCAGGCCAGCACCATGCTTTCCAACTCGGAGTTTGTGGTCATGCTCAATCAGGCAGCGTCCGACCGTGCGAAGCTGGCAAAGCTGCTGAATATTTCCGACGAACAGATGAGCTACGTTACCAATGCGGACGCGGGCTGCGGCCTTATCAAGTATGGCAGCGCCCTTGTCCCCTTTATCAACCGATTCCCCAAGAACACGAAATTATATCAGCTTATGACGACTAAGCCCGGCGAGGGTGTATTTGGAGGTGCTGTAAATGGAAACGCAATCCATTAGTTTGAACGTCCACCCGCAAATCCTTGATTTGTATGAGGTGTTGGAGAAAAACGGGCTGCACAAGCAGAAAGAGGACGTGCAATCCCTTGTGGGATATATCGAGAGCATGGAATACAACCTGTCTGTGATGATGAACGAGATTCAGGAAATGCACGCGGAGGTAAATCTTCTGCATGACAAGGGAATCCGCGCCAAGTGTGCCAAAATCGTTACCAAAGCGGAGGATAAAATCCTACAGGTTGGGACGATGGTTTCCGTTGCCAAGGGCAAGGTGGTGGAATCCGCTGGGGCGGCGGTGAAAGCCTTTAAGGAAAAAGGCAAATCGGCGCTGGTACAGGCTGTGGAGAGTATGCGGATTCCCGCCGCCCTTTCCAAAATCAAAAGCGGCTTTTCCCATGCGGCGCAGTCTATGCGCCAGTACGCCGGGCAGATTGACGTGATCCGCGGGGAACTTCACGAAGTGGGCGGACACATGAAAAACGCCGGACGCGCCTTTTTGGGCAGACCGGCAAAGCAAAACGGGATTCTGGAAGCGAATAAGGGCGTGCTTGCCAAGCTGCGGGGCGTTCTGGAATCCTGCGGCGCTGCGTTTTCCAAAATGGCGCGCGGTGCGGATAAGCTGATGGGAAAAGTGCAGCGTGGCAAGGAGCCGGAGGAGCAGAAACAATCGGTCAAATCCGAACTGCGCCAGCTTAAAACCGAACATTCTGAAAAAGCCAAAGTGCCCGTTTCCAAGGAACAGGCGCGGTAAAGCAGGAGGGCTATATCCATGAAAAGAAAATTGATGATTGCGGGGGCGGCGTTTTGCGCCGCCCTTTTCCTTTTCTCCGGCATTATGCTGTTCCGGGAATACCACGACCAGAAGCAGAGCGCCGAAGCCTTTGAACAGGTGGCCGCGCTGGTCGTCGAAGATTCCGCGCCAGAGGAGCCGGAAAACGCGGAAGCCGCAGAGCCGGAAATGACCGCCTTTGAAAAGTATGCGGAGGTGTTCGCACAGAACGACGACCTGATCGGCTGGATTTCCATTCCCGGAACACGGATTGATTATCCCGTCATGCAGACCAAGGACGACCCCGATTTCTACCTGAAACACGCTTTTGACAAATCGTATAGCAACTATGGCGTTCCCTACGCGGCGGAAAACTGCGACGCGGATATTTCCGACAATATGGTGCTTTACGGACATCACATGAACAATGGCAGTATGTTTTCCGACCTGTGCAAATATGAGGACGAGGATTTCTACCGGGAGCATAAGACGATTTATTTTGACACGCTGGGCGGTTATGGCGAATACGAGGTAATTGCGGCCTTTAAGACGGTGGCCTACTCAGAATCCGGCTTTAAGTATTACCATTTTGTCAATGCGGAGAGCGAAGCCGCCTTTGACGAGTATGTTGCCAAGTGCAAGGAGCTTTCGCTATACGATACCGGCGCTTCCGCCGCGTATGGCGACAAGCTGATTACGCTTTCCACTTGTGAATATTCGCAGACCAACGGGCGGATGGTCGTCGTGGCAAAAAAGATTTCCTCCCCTCCGGTGGAGGTGGACAGGAATGAAGCCTGAGAAATATATCGTTTCTCTCTCGGGCGGGAAAGATTCGACAGCTATGCTATTGCGGCTGTTAGAAGAAAATCGGCCTGTAGATTTAATTCTATACTGTGACACCGGGCTTGAATTCCCACAGATGTACGACCATCTAAATCGGTTGGAGGATTACACCGGCAAAGAGATTACCCGGCTAAAAGCGCCCCGCGATTTCGAGTATTACTTCTTTGAGTATCACCCGAAACGAAAAAATCCGTTGCTGGATCAATTCGACGGTATGAGCTGGCCGGGGCCGCGTAACCGATGGTGTACAGGAATGCTGAAAATCCGTATTATCAACGACTATCTGAAAAAGCTGCGAGAAAGGTATACCCTGATTGAATATGTTGGCGTTGCCGCCGATGAAACGGAACGAATAAAAGAAAAACGCTACCCGCTTGTAGAATGGGGCATGACGGAACAGGACTGCCTTGCCTACTGCTATGAGCGGGGCTTTTCTTGGGGTGGTTTATATGAATTGTTTGACCGCGTTTCCTGCTGGTGCTGCCCCTTGCAGGGATTAAAAGGATTGAGAAGCCTATACGAGCATTTTCCGGATTTATGGAAGCAGCTTCAAGTGTGGGACGAATCCACATGGCGGCAATTCCGCAAGGATTATTCTGTCCGGGAACTGGCATGGCGGTTTGAGTTTGAAAAGGAGTGGGAAGCACGGGGCGGAAAACTTCGCACCCGTGCTTTCTTTTCCGCATTAAAGGAGGAATTAGCGCAGCGCAGACTGGAGGTGAGATAAATGCCGGATATTAAGGTGAAGGACGTTACCAAAGGGACGGTAAAAGCCATTGACAAATCGGCTACTGCCGCACAGCGAATGAAAAACGCCTATATCCGCACCAAGGAAAAAGCGGAACACAGCGCCGCGCCGCAGGAGGGTTCGCCCGAAGAATACGCGGCTGGCCGCGTTTCCAGTGGTTTGGATTCAGCACAGAAAGCTGTGCGTGAATTTGACCGGCAAGGCCGCAAAGGTGTAAAGACCACCAAAGAGAATATTTCCAAAGCAAAGGATTTCTTTGAAAAACGGGCAGTCAACCAGCCCAAAAAACAGGCGCGGCGCAAGGCGGCTGAAAGTATCCGGCGCACCACCGGCAACGCCAAGAAAACCATTAAAACCGTAGACCGGGGCGGCAAAACCATTAAGCAGACTGCAAAATCCACCGCTAAAGGGACGGTAAAGACTGCACGGAAAACGGTAAAAACCGCAGAGCGCACCGCCAAGACCACGATCAAGACCACCCAACAGGCGGCAAAGGCAGCGCAGAAAACAGCGCAGGCTACCGCACGGGCGGCAAGGGCTGCGGCTCATGCCGCCCGCGCTGCCGCTAAAGCTGCGGCAGTTACAGCAAAGGCTGTTGCCAAGGCAATCGCGCTGGCGGTGAAAGCGATCATCGCCGGGACAAAGGCGCTGATTGCCGCCATTGCAGCCGGGGGCTGGATCGCTGTTTTGGTGATTATCATTATCTGCCTGATCGCCATGATTATCGGCTCCTGCTTTGGGATTTTCTTTTCCAGTGAGGACAGCGGAAGCGGCATGACCATGCAGGGCGTTGTGCAGGAAATCAATACCGAGTACCAAGACAAACTGGACGAAGCCAAGGCTTCCCACACCTATGATGTGCTGGAGATGTCCGGCTCCCGCGCAGTCTGGAAAGAGGTGCTTGCGGTTTATGCGGTGAAAACCACCAACGACCCGGACAACGCGCAGGAAGTCGCCACGATGGACGATTCTAAAAAACAAATTCTTACCGATATATTTTGGGAGATGAACGCCATATCTTCCAGCACCGATACCAAAACGGAAACGGTAATTCAGGAAAGCGACGACGGGAATGGGAATATCGTGGAAACAGAAGTGACCGTTACCCAAACCTATCTGTATATTACCGTCAGCCACAAGACTGCCGATGAGATGGCGGCGCAATATGGCTTCAGCGAGGATCAGAAAGAACAGCTTGCCGAATTGCTGGCCGACGAAAACAATTCCCTGTGGACGAGCGTGTTGTATGGGATTACCGGCAGCGATGGGGAAATCGTTTCGGTGGCGCTTTCGCAGATCGGGAATATTGGCGGAGAACCTTATTGGTCGTGGTATGGTTTTTCAGGGCGTGTTGAATGGTGCGCGTGTTTCGTTTCGTGGTGCGCGAACGAATGCGGGTATATCGAAAACGGTATTATCCCGAAGTTCGCGGGCTGTATTCAAGGCTCTGATTGGTTCAAGGAGCGCGGGCTTTGGCAGGATAACAGCTACGAGCCGCGTCCCGGTGACATCATCTTTTTTGACTGGGATGATGAAAGCGGACAGGACGGGATACCCGACCATGTGGGTATCGTTCAAAAGGTCGAGGATGGCCGCGTCTACACGGTAGAAGGCAATTCCGGCGACGAGTGCCGCCAGAACAGCTATCCTATCGGATATTACGAGATTTACGGGTACGGCGTACCAGCTTTTTAACCGGCCAAAAAAGGAACCAGCCGCTTGTGTTTGCAGGCGGCTGGGTACATAGATTATTTTTGTGCCATTTTTCTGTATTCCGCAGGTAAAATGCCTGTACTCTTACGAAACAATTCTGCAAATCGGCTGGCCTTTGTATATCCAACAGTTATTGCAACCTGCCCGACATTAAGGTCAGTATGTGCTAACAAATATTCAGCTTGGCTCATGCGTCGTTGTTGAATATACTCTGTAATTGTGCAACCATTGTATTGTTTGAATGTAGATTGCAGTTTGGTAGCTCCCATGCAGGCAATTTTAGTTAATTCCTCAATAGTAACATCTTGTGCATAGTGATCGTTTAGAAATAAAGTTATCGTTTTTAACTCCTCAATATCCTTCGAGGATAGACGTCGTTCTACTTCCTGCCTTTCCAAATTACGCTTATTCCATTCTACTGTAAGCGCAATCGCTTCGGCTACTTTTCCCTCGTAGAACAGACTTGCTGCCATTCCTTCTCCACGATAGTCTTTCACCTGCTTCAATAACATTGACATTTTCGGAAAATTCATTGTTTGTCCGACCGCAGCAAAAGCCTCTTGAGGACTTGCGTATTCACCGGAATATTGTTTTTGGAGATAGTCTTCATAATAAGCTGGCATAATTTCAATTCCAATAGAACGAACAGGGATCTTTTTATGAATCAAAACTTTATAGGGCTTATATCCCCCAATGAAACTTTTGACACTTCCTGCTTCCAACCGACGATATGGGGAAAGTTCTTCCCCTGAAACAGATTCATATTGGTCAATACTTAAACATTCAGGCCATGAAAATTCCATAATCGTATCTTTATGAAAAAAGAAATCGTGAATTCTAATACTGTACAAGTCCTTTACGGAATAAAGCCAAAAATATCCGCCGCCTATCTCATCAGAGAACTTCCATGTAGAGCCGATACCACAATAAGTGTGATTTTCTGTATCAAGGATAAATCCTTTTTCAGCAAATTGCTCTTTATAAAAATCAACGATGTTGCTCATTTTTTCGCCTCCACTTTGTTTATGCCACGATTACACGAACTTATACCCTGATTGCACGAATGTTTCTCTAAAGTATTGTAAGAACGAGTATCGTGGAGTATGCTGTTTTATGTGGTTAGCGACACCTAACCTTATAATAACACGTTATATGCTAAGCGTCAAGCTGACGCTTAAAAAAAGGAGGAAAAACAAATGTCAAATCAACAGTCGTCCTATCTGAACAAGAAAGGTCTTACAGTAAAAGATTTGGTCACAATTGGTATTTTTAACGCATTATTCTTTGTTTTTGAGTTAATAGGTTCTTTACCATTTGCACCAAACCCAGCACTTACATTCTATCAACCGTTGGGAATTGCACTACTCTGTGGCCCTGTATTTTTGCTAATGGTAGCAAAGGTGCCGAAACGTGGAAACATCGCAATTTGTGGAATTATAAACGGTGTTATATGGTTTGTATTCGGTATGCACTGGGCGATGGACTTGGGGTATATCGTGATGGGCATTGTAGCCGACCTTGTAGCCGGTATGCGCAGCTATAAAAATACCAAATGGAATATTGCAGCGTTTGCCTTGTTCTGTCTTGGGCCTGCTGGCGTGTTTCTTGCTTATTCAATCAATCCTACGGCTTGGGCGCAGATCATGTTAGAAAAAGGGACTTCACAGGAATACATTGATATTATGGCTAATTCAGCTCCGATTGGTATGCTGCCCGTTATTCTCCTCGGAACAGTTGTGATTGCTATTGTCAGCGGTTTAATTGGACGCAAGCTCTTGAAAAAACAGTTTGAAAAGGCAGGGATTACCGCATGAGTGGCAAAAAGGTACGTTCCGGCTTATGGATAGACCCGCGTACCAAAATTGTACTTTTACTTTTATGCGTGTTAGCTGCGGCTATGGCTCCCTCGTTGTTTTATGAAATCCTTTTAGTCGGTTTGGTTGCTGTGTTTGGTCTTGTAAGTGGAAGAATTCGTTATGCTCTTATCGGCATGATTGTGTATATGTTTTTTTACTTTCTGACACTTGCAACTATGCGGCTTCATGGTTCAGTGCAAGTCATGTTGGTGGCATTTTTCGGATTGGTACATAAGGTGTATCCTTGCGGTTTTCTGTCAGGAATTATTCTTTCCACAACAAAAATCGGAGAATTTCTTTCGGCGATGAATCGCAGCCATATTTCCAGAAAAATTGTTGTGCCGATTGCTGTTATGCTGCGCTATATGCCGACGATACGGGAAGATTGGCGTTTCATTAAAGACGCTATGAAAATGCGGGATGTTTCGCCGTCATTAAAAAGTTTTTTGAAACATCCCGGTATGACCATCGAATGTATCTATGTGCCTCTAATGATGGCAGCTTCTAAAACAGCAGATGAACTAACAATAGCATCGGTCACACGCGGGATTGAAAATCCCAAACCGCGAACCTCTTTGGTACAAGTACGTTTTGGTATCGGTGATTTAATTGTATTCTTATGTTTTTTTGCAATGTTTCTGGCCGGACAGTTTTGTAAGGGGGTGTTTCTGTGATTGAGTTAAAGAACATTACCTTTAACTATTCCAGTCAGGTAAATGGTGGATTGCATAATATAAACCTCACCATACAAAATGGAGAATGTATTTTACTTTGTGGGTGCAGTGGATGTGGAAAAACTACCATCACACGTTTAATTAACGGACTAATTCCCCGGTTCTATTCTGGAGATTTGGAAGGTGATGTATTGGTAGATCATAAAAGTGTAAATGATTTTCCTATGTATGAATTAGCAGAACACATCGGCTCTGTATTTCAAAATCCACGGACACAGTTTTTCAATGTTGACAGTGATAGTGAAATCGCTTTTGGTCTTGAAAATGAAGCCAAACCACTAAAAGAATTAAGAGAGCGTGTTAATACAACAATAGAAGAATTAGGGATTCGGAACTTACGCAATCGTTCCCTGCATGAATTGTCTGGAGGCGAAAAACAAAAAATTGCTTTTGCGTCAGTTTATGCTATGAACCCGGATATATATCTTTTGGATGAGCCATCTTCTAACTTAGATATGGACGCCATTGAGGATTTACGAAGACATTTGCGACTTATAAAGAAACAGGGAAAAACAATTTTGATTGCGGAACATCGCTTGTATTATCTTATGGATATAGCAGATCGCATCGTTTTTTTGGAGCAAGGAAAAATTCAAGGCATTTATACGCCGGAGAATTTTCAAAAAATACCGACATTAAAAAGAAAAAACATGCGACTGAGAGCAATAGATTTGAAAGAGATACATCCTGAGATTTCCGAAGTCGCTCAACCCGCACCTTTATTAGAACTACGGGATGTTTCCGTATCTTATAAAAAACAGTCTATTTTGAAAAATATCAATTTAGCTGCTGGCCCGGGTGAAGTGATTGGAATTGTAGGCCACAATGGAGCCGGGAAAACTACTTTTGCGAGAGCATTATGCGGGCTTCACAAACATACAACAGGGGAGTTTTTATGGGATGGAAAACCGCAAGACAGGAAAAAACGCCTAAAGCGTTCCTATATGGTAATGCAGGATGTAAATTATGAACTTTTTGCAGACAGTGTAAAATCCGAGTGTTCCTTTGGAATCAGAAATCCAAACATTTCTTTAGTTGAGAATACAATGGAGGAACTGGGGCTTATGCCTTACAGCGATAAACACCCCAATACTCTATCGGGTGGACAAAAACAACGTGTAGCAGTGGCGGTTAGCATGATCTGTGGAAAAGAACTACTGGTATTCGATGAGCCAACTTCCGGTCTTGATTATGATAGTATGACACAGGTTGCGAATCTCGTAAAAGAACTGGCGGCAATGGGGAAAATCATTTTCATTGTGACACATGATTATGAATTTGTTTGCCGCACTTGTACTCGCGTTCTTCACATAGATCATGGGGAACAATATGTTGATACTCCTGTATCTGTAGCCACAGAAGGAGAACTGAAAAAGCTGTTTTCTATTCGATAGAGCAGTTTATAAAAGGAGGAAGATTATATGCCAAAAAAGAAGAATCCTGTTAAGCTGCTGCTTGAATGGGCTGGACGAGAAAAATATTGGATGTATTTATCTATTTTGTTGTCGCTTATAAGTGGGCTTTGTACGATGATCCCTTATTATGGGCTTTATCGGTTGATGGAGGCTGTCTATAACAACACCTGTACCGCAGAGTTTGCTATGAAAGACGCCGCTTTAATTTTTGGGGCCATTCTGATTCGGTTTATCTTATTTGGCGCGTCTGGCGTTGCTTCTCATAAGGGGGCTTACCGAGCATTATATAAAGTCCGTTGTATGGTTGTTGACCATATGGCAAAAGTACCGTTGGGAGCCTTAAATGAACGAAGCACTGGGGAGATCAAAACTGTCCTCAACGAAGATATTGAAAAGTTAGAATTATTTCTTGCTCACAATATGCCGGAGTTGGTTTGCTATCTTGTTGGCCCACTTGTGGTATTTATCTATCTGATGACGGTCAATGTACCTCTTGCCCTCATCTCATTGATACCTCTTGTTCTTGCGCTTGTTGTAATGGGATGTATGTTCGCAGGCGCTTCGGGAATGATGGGAAGGGCAAATAAATCCGTAGCAAATTTGAACTCTGTCATGGTGGAATACATAAGCGGCATGAAGCTGATTAAAGCCTATAACATGGGAAGCAAGTCATTTCAGAAGTTTTCGGCTGCTGTTCAAGAAGAAAATAACGTATGGAATCAAATGTCAAAAAGAATGGGGCCGTTTTATGCTGCCTTTATTGTTGTAATTGAGTGCGGTATGCTGCTCATGGTTCCTTTGGGTGGGATGTTCTTTATGAAAGGGTCTATAACCGCCAGCATCTTTTTACTTTTTGCCTTTGTTGGCTCCATGTATTTGACGGAGATCCGACCATTACAGGAATTGGGCAGTAGCTTTGCGCAGGTACTTACCGGCGTGACCAAAACCGAAGAAATATTGAATATTCCTACTTTTGAAGGCGGTACAGTTTTTCCCGATAAACACGATATTGAACTAAGAAATGTTAGATTTTCGTATGACGGAAAAATAGATGTACTTAAACATTGCAATTTGAAAATAGACGATGGAGAACGCATGGCCTTAGTTGGACGCTCCGGTGCTGGAAAAAGTACCGTTATTGAACTGATTTCTCGTTTTTATGACGTCCAAGAAGGAGAGGTTTTGATTGGTGGAAAGAATGTTAAGGACATCAATTATGAAACCCTTTTGCAGAATGTTGCGATTGTGTTTCAAAAGACTTTTTTGACCCGTGATAGTGTTTTTGAAAATATCCGTATGGGCAGCAACGCCACGCTTGAGGAAGTACGAGTTGCGGCAAAAGAAGCACAAATTGATGATTTTATCATGTCATTGCCGAATGGTTATGATACAAAGGTGGGGAGCTTCGGTTCCCGGTTTTCTGGTGGTGAAAAACAAAGAATAGCCATAGCAAGGGCAATTCTTAAAAATGCACCAATTTTAATTTTGGATGAGGCTACAAGTGCGGCTGATCCTGAAAACCAAGTCGAAATCGACAAAGCGATTGAGAACCTCTGTAAAGGGAAAACCGTTATTATTGTGGCACATCGGTTGAGTGCATTGAAAATGTGCAACAGAATAGCTGTTGTTGAAAATCATACAATTACTTCCGTAGGTTCTCATGAGAAGGTGCGAAAGGAAAATGACTACTATAACAACGCATGGACAGATTATGAAACAGCGCGGAATATGACATATCAGTTAGAAGGGGGTGCAAAAAATGCGTGAAAAACCAATGCGAAAAAATGGGAAGTTTTATATAGGCATGGCTTTAAATATTCTGGAAGGTATGTTATCCGGTTTCAACTTTTTCCTTTTGTATGAAGTGATGAAAATGCTGTGGATAGGTAATGTGAATTTATCTTCCATTCTACGGCTGACATTATTTCTTGCGGGAATATTTATTTTGCGAATTGTGGTCTATGGTATCGGCTATACAGAAAGTCAAATTGGTGGTGCTGCGGTAAGCAATCGCCTGCGCTTGTTTTTGGGCGACAAAATCAAGAAAATACCTTTATCAAGGTTTACTCAGGGACAGACTGGACAATACATCAATATTATCACAAGTGATGTAAATAACTATGAAAAAATCTTAACGCATACGGTTGGCGATCTGGTGAAGCACATTGCCTTTTGCTTGATGATGATTTTTTTTGTAGGATATATTTGGCTTCCGGGAGGATTTATCCTTGCCTGCGTAGAGTTGGTACTAATTCCGTTTTTGTGGATCTCTTTCCGCATTGTCAAAAAATATGGTACAGAAAAGAACAAAGTAAGTGCTGAAGCGGTCAGTAGTATTGTTGAATATGTTTCCGGCATACAGACATTTCGCGCTTATGGAGTAGGTGGCACAAAGAACAAAACCGTTACATCAGATATAAAAAAGTTTAGTGATGTAAGCTATGACTATGAAAAACACGGGATTCCAACCAATGCCATTCAATGTATATTCCTTTGGCTGGGACTTCCTATTATGGTTATAGCAGCTTCCGACCCTATGCTTTCAGGTAAATTAGACCCAGTTTCCTATTTACTGATTTGTATGCTGCCCATGCTTTTAGCAAAACTATCAGATTCTATCTCGCGGGGCCTTATGAGTTATAAAAACCTAAAAATCTCCAAGGATAAAATTATTGACATTATCATCGAACCAGAAGAACAAGGAAGTATGGAAACTTTTACAACTGGAACACATGAAATAAAATTCGATAATGTGAGTTTTTCCTATGTTGAAAAAGAACCCGTTTTACAACACACTTCTTTTACAGTTCCCAATCAAAAATTAACTGCTATTGTGGGCGACTCCGGTTCAGGTAAATCTACAATTTTGAATTTGATTTCTAAATACTATGAACCAACAAGCGGCACGATTTCCATAGGTGGAAAGGCAATCAACCAAGTGGCGGCAGAACGAGTTTTGGAATTGATTTCGATGGTAGACCAAGACGTATTTCTTTTTGATGATACAATCCGTGAAAATATCCGCCATGCCCGCCCGGAGGCCACCGACGCGGAAATTGAAGCGGCCTGCAAGGAAGCAAACTGCGATGGCTTTATCCGTAAAATGGAAAAAGGCTATGACACACCGACAGGAGAAAACGGTAATCTTCTTTCTGGTGGTGAGCGCCAACGACTTTCCATCGCCCGTGCTATTCTGAAAAACAGCCCGATTTTACTACTGGATGAAGCGACCGCTTCCCTTGACATTGAAAATGAGTTAGCCGTAAAAGAAGCGATTTCCAATCTGTTAAAGGCGAGAAAAACCGTTGTAATGATTGCGCATACATTGTCTATCGTCAAGAACGCAGATCAGATACTTGTTGTATCTGACGGAAAAATAGCCGAAGCTGGTACGCACGATGAACTTTTAGCGCAAAATGGAAAGTATGCAGCCATGTGGAATGCAGAGCAAAAACTTTTGGGATAGAAGTTATGTTCTCAGCTAATTCAAAGTAGGAGGTGTGCCATTGGCCTTGACATCATCTATGGAGGATTATCTTGAAGCTGTACTTATCCTTCATCAAAAGCACGGTAGCGTTCGTGGTGTTGATATAGCTGTACATTTGGGAGTTACAAAGCCTTCTGTGAGCCGGGCTGTCAAGGAATTGTCCAAATCTGGGTATATTGTCAAAAATACCGATGGCACACTCTCCCTCACAGATTCAGGCTTGCAAATCGCTACACAGATTTATGAGAAACACCTTTTTTTCACCAAGCAGCTTGTTGAAGCCGGAGTGCCGGAGGAAATTGCGAAAAAGGACGCCTGCAAGCTGGAACACGTTATCAGTGAGGAGAGTTTTGTAAAATTGAAATCATTGTTTGAAGAATGATATTTGCAAAGGTTTCCCACATTGCAAAAGAGAACAAACCTAAACAGAGCAAAAGAGCCAACGGATTACTCCATTGACTCTTTCGCCCTACATATACCTTTTGCAGTTCCCTCAATAATAAGAAGTTCCTTGTCCTCAAAGGTGTCGAGGATGGAATCAATCTGCCGACGTAAGGATGTTTTTTCGGCCTGCCTATCCACAAACAGGTATTGATCGGCTGATATGTTGAACATCGTAACAAGACGGGCAAATAGCGGGAAACTTGGATATTGCCCTTCGTTCTCTATGGATTGTAAATGCCTTGGGGCAACATCAAGGATTTCCGCTAACTGCTCCCTTGTCATCCCCTTTGCTTCACGAGCTTTTTTAATGGCCTGCCCTAACGCCATAAAGTCAAATGTGTCATTCATTTTACCCACCGCCTATGTATTGAGAATTGATACATCTATTATATGGAGATTTTGTTTCCCATAAAACGATGTGTAATCTCTTTCAACAGGATATGAAATCTCTATTTTGAGGAGGTATGCCAATGGAAACTGAAAAGTGGATATTATGTCCCGCCTGCGGTGGTAAAACACGAAACAGAATCCGGGAAGATACACTGCTACTGAATTATCCCCTCTACTGTCCAAAATGCAAGCAGGAAACCTTGATTGCTGCAAAGGATTTAAGAATAACCGTCGTCGAAAGGCCAGACGCACAGACGCAGAGCCGATGAACCCGTAAGATTTCTTGCGGATCACCGGCTTATTCTTTCGCTCTAATTTGGATAGTCCGCCAAATAAAAAAACGGAACTTTGGCGGGCTGTATTGTCATGCCTATACATAGCCCTCCAAACCCGTTTTGAGTTTGGAGGGATTTTTATGTGCTGGTCTGCTATGACCACCCTGCTGCTTATCCGAAGCAGCGATTACCTACATAGCGCCACGCAGCCGCGAGGGTGATCTGTTAAAAAAATCCACAGCGGCGCATGGCCCCCTTATACCCTAAAAGTAGAACCCAAATCTCTACATAACAGAGTTTATTTTTCCTTTATCCGCAATGGCTTGACTGCCTTTGCGGATTTTTTTGTGTCGCTTTTTATCAGAACGCAGGATAAGCCTGCTTTTGGCGCTGGCTGCCGCAGCCCTCCGACCATCTGGATTTCCCTTGAAATTCAGATTGATCGGAGGAAACTGCTATGGCAAAAGACTTTGCCAAATCCAAATGCTTTATTAAAACAGACAACGGTTATGAGGAAATCACCTACGAAGAACTGCTGCGCCGGGAGGAAGCCGATCCGTCCTATAAAGGGCGGAGATTCCTGCCCCTGCACGGTATGCTTATGGAAGTCACGCCGGAACAATACCGGGATTTCTATAAAGCGCGCCGCCGCCAGAAATATCTATATGAGCGTTCCAGAGAAAACCGGGACATATCCATTGATATGCTGACGACGGAGCAGTTTAACGGTGCGGATATTCTTGTTTCTGATGGAATGGATATAGAGGAACAGGTAGCTTATAAGCTATTGCTGGACAAGCTACATAGCTGCCTTGCCCTGCTGACCGAAGAAGAACGGGAATTGATTTACGCACTGTTCTTTGGTGAAAAGACGGAGCGCGAATGGTCGGCAGAAACGGGGATTCCGCAAAAGACGATAAACGACCGCAAACGCAGGATACTCAGCAAGCTAAAAAAACTTCTGGAAACTTAAAAAATATTTTCGCTCAAGCCCCTCACTTTTCGGCATGGAAAGTGAGGGGCTTCTTTATGGCCTCCCGGAACCTTGAAAACCGAATACCCATTCGTCAAGTACGTTCCCATTGCTTTTGTGATAAGCATAAGCCACGTTAGCGGCTGCGCCATGATGTGCCGGAAGAAAACAGCAAGACACCACCGAAAAAGAAATCAATTTGGTCTTTGGCTTGTTCCTTCCGGTAAAGAGCGAGAAACAGTCGGCTATAAGTGCCGGGCGGCTCCCGGCATGGCGATAACCGGCAATGGGGCTAATGATACTCCCGTCCAGTCACAGGTCGAGCGTTGAAGCGCAAAACTTTTTGTCGTGATCCGTCGCAACCAATGAGGGCGGCCAGTAGAGAACCTACCGGGGGTGCCATGCCACCCCACAAAGTTTGCAACTTTGTGGGGAATCCCGACACCCGTGGAGCTGGTACGCTGCCAGCCGCTTGACGACTTCCCACAGCAATCCGGGGTGTCGAGGACAAATTGGATTGCTTTGATATAAGGTCAAGCACAGGACGGGTCTGTAAAAACGGAGATTGTTTTAGACTACCCCGACCTTTATTCTGTCCTGCTGCTTGGCCTCTACATAGGCGGCGCAAGCCGCCTGTTTTCAAAAAGGGAGGTCAAAACAGATGAACACAACATATTTACGCGGCCAGTTGTATTACGCCGATTTGAGCAAGGGCGTTGGCTCGGAACAGGAAGGCTACCGCCCTGTTCTGATTGTCCAGAACAACGTGGGAAACAAATACAGCCCCACCGTGATCGTGGCTGCTGTTACCAGCAAAGTAGGCGTAAAGCCAAAACTTCCGACCCATTACTTTATAGAAGCAAACACGGTAGGCTTAACCGCCCCGTCTATCGTCCTGCTGGAGCAGCTTCGCACCTTGGATAAGCGCCGGTTGGAGCGATATATCGGGCGGGTAAACTCCTACCATATCCGCGAGATCAATCGTGCGCTGGCTGTCAGCGTCGGCTTGATGGAGGAAATGCCGGAAAACTTAATCATGTGCCTCTGCCCGACCTGCGCCAACAATTTTTATGGCACAGGTTCTTATTTTTTGCGCCGGATCAGTGCGGACGACAGCGAGAAAGATATTTGCACCTACTGCGGCCAGCGCCGGGGCTTCGATTATGAAGTTGTGCAAAGGCCGAAGGATAACGAAAAGGAATAAGGGGGGCTTGCGATATGGAACGCGATCATTTACAGGAAAACGCAGAATATGCGGTCAACAACGTCAAGTATCAGGTTTCCGCCAGCTTCCAAACCCCTGATGATAAAATCCCGGCAGAGGATTTTGCCGATAAATTAAAACGGTTGATTTTGTCAGAAGATATTATGAACCGCAATGGAAAAAAGTAATTCGCACCTTTGCGCGCTTTGACGGATAGCGGTACACTAAATAGGAAATATATTTGTCTGACTGCCGGAAAGGAGGAACTATGCAGTCAAAGAAAAACCACGGAATCACAGCTTTATATCCCCGCCTTTCCCGGGATGACGATATTCAAGGTGACAGCAACAGCATTGTCAATCAGAAAAAGCTGCTTTCCAAATATGCCAAAGACCATCATTTTCCGAATCCCAAATTCTATGTGGATGATGGTTATACAGGTACAAACTTCAACCGTCCCGGCTTTCAGGAGATGATTGAGGACATTGAGGCCGGTTATGTTACTACGGTAATCGTAAAGGATATGTCCCGGCTCGGCAGGAACTATCTGCAAGTGGGTTACTATACGGATACCTTTTTCCCCGATCACAACGTCCGCTTTATTGCGATCAACGATGGCGTGGACAGCGAACAGGGGGAAGATGATTTTACTCCGTTCCGGAATATCATGAACGAATGGTATGCGAAAGACATCAGCCGGAAAGTCAGAAGTTCCAAGAAGCTGCGCGGCAATGCCGGTGATCCTCTTTGTTTGCCGCCATATGGTTACAGGAAAGACCCGGACAACCCCAAGCAATGGATCATTGACGAGGAAGCCGCCGAAGTTGTCCGCAAAATCTACCGCCTTTGTATTGAGGGGAACGGGATTGAAACCACCGCACGAATTTTACAGGAAAGCGGTATTTTGACCCCTACCTATTATTGGGCAAAGAAAGGAATCCGCAAGGGGGGAAAGAAAACGCAGGACAATCCCTGTAAGTGGTGTAAAACTACCATTACCAAAATCCTGACCTTACAGGAGTACACCGGCGTTCTTATCAATTTCAAAACCTATTCCAAGTCGTTCAAGGACAAACGCCGCCGCGAAAACCCGGAAGAAAATCAAAGGGTGTTTGAGAATCACCATGAGCCGATCATTGACCGCAGCACATGGGAAACGGTGCAGAAAATCCGTGCAGGCACAAAACGCAGACAACCAAAGAACAGCGAAAAGAATATGTTTGCAGGGCTTTTATACTGCGCCGACTGCGGGCATAAGCTGCACTACAACATCAATCATCCAAATAGCGCCATCGAGTATTTTAACTGCTCAAACTACCGGGGAAACCGTGGAACCTGTAATGAAACGCACTATGTCCGCGCCGATTCGCTGGAACAGGTCGTCCTTCTCGAATTGAACCGCATGGTAAGCTATCTACAGGAAAATGAAGAAGAGTTTGCTGAACTGCTTGCCCGAAAAACTTCACAGGATTACGAACGTGAAAAACGTTTTCGCCAGCAGAAGCTGGCGGAACTGAACGCCCGGTACAGTGAGGTTGATATGCTTTTTGAGCGCACCTACGAGGACAACGTAAGCGGAAAACTCTCTGACGAACGTTTCATGAAGCTGTCGCAAAGGTATGACGAGGAACAGCAATCCCTCAAAAAAGAAATCGCAGAGCTGGAAAGCATCTGCGATAAAGAGGACAGCCGGGTATATTCCAAAAATCAGTTTCTGAAAGCGGTTCGGAAGTTTATGCAGATGAAAACCTTAACGCCTACCATGCTTCACGAACTGGTGGAGCGGATTGACGTCTACCACATTCAGGGGACAGGAAAAAACAGGACGCAGCGCCTTGTGATCCATTATAAGTTTGTCGGCGTACTGGATTTACCGCACAGCCCTGTTTTGCCGGGGAACATTGTTCTCAACAGCAGACAGGGCGTAGAAATAGAATATCTGGTTGGGAAAGCCGGATAAACGAGAAAAGGAGCAGCCCTTTCGGACTACTCCTTTACATAGGAATGTTCAGTTGCGTTATGAACATTCAAACTGGTCGAGGTGACAGGATTCGAACCTGCGGCATCTTGGTCCCAAACTTATCGGGAAAACTTTTTATGCTCGTTTATAGCGGTTTTCAGTGCTTTTTAATTTGTTTTACTTACTCTTTGACGCTCTTATCTCCACTGTGTCCGCATGTTCCAGCGCCGTCTGTGGTAATCTATGTGGTCAAAAACGCTTCCCGCCCGATTTCCGGTGAATGTTCACCGATGCCGGACGGGAAGCGTTTCTCGTTGCTGTTGGCTGCATTGTAACTCTGAGCAGGCGATTATGCAAGTTGTTTCTGAGCAGAGGGCGGCTCAAAGGTTGAGCCGCTATAGACAAAGAAGAGTGAGTTTACAGCATGAAAATAATCGCAGGCTCTTTTCCATCAACTGAGTATAAATCCCTTAATGAAGGCATAATAGTAAGGGATTTATGGCACAGCCCATTGACTATTCCCTTATTTTATATTATTATTTAAGGGAAAACGAATGGAGGTGAGGAAATGAGAACCTTCAATTACTCCGCAATCAAGGAGCAGAAGTGGGACTTGGATGTTCTTGGCCTGATTGCGGCCATATACAAGGAAGCCGGAAAGCAGGAACTGTATTTGAGGCAGCGTCCGGAGGAGCTCGAAAAGCTCGTGGAGATTGCCAAGATACAGAGCACTGAGGCATCGAATGCCATCGAGGGCATCGTTACCACGAGTACCCGAATCCGGCAGCTTGTCGAAGAGAAAACCACGCCGAGGAACCGTGACGAGCAGGAGATTGCCGGATACCGTGATGTGCTGAGCATCATTCACGAGAGCTTTGACGCGATTCCAATTACGCGGAACTATATCCTGCAGCTTCACAAAATCCTGTACAGCCACATGAATAACCCGCTTGCGGGCCGCACAAAAAGCGTGCAGAATTATATCACTGCCACCTATCCGGACGGTCATGTGGAAACGCTGTTCACGCCGCTTGCTCCGTATGAAACGCCGGAAGCGCTGGACAGAATCTGTGAGGAATACAACCGCGTAATCGGGAATATGAAACTGGAGCCGTTGATTGCGATTCCGGTTTTTGTCCATGACTTTCTGTGCATCCACCCCTTCAATGACGGCAACGGAAGAATGAGCAGATTGCTCACAACGCTGCTTCTGTACCGAAATGGTTTTTATGTTGGAAAGTATATCTCCCTTGAAGCCAAAATCGCCAAAAACAAAGATCTGTACTACGATGCGCTTGCACAGGCGCAAACCGGCTGGCACGAAGGCACCGAGGATGTAGTGCCCTTTATCAAATATCTGCTTGGAACAATACTTGCAGCCTATAAGGACTTTGAGGATCGTGTGGCGCTTGTTGAAACCAAGCTGCCCGCACTGGAAATGGTGCGCAGAGCAAGCAATAATAGAATCGGGCGCTTCAGCAAGCAAGACATCCGGGAGTTCTGTCCAACGCTCAGCGACAGTTCCATAGAGGGAGCCTTGCGGAAGTTAGTCGCCGTTGGTGAACTGAAAAAAGAAGGAAAAGGTAAAAACACCTGCTATTTCAGACTGAATTAAATTTCCGTCAAATTAGAGGGCCGCACCTGTTCATACGAGCAGGTGCGGCCCTTTTGGTCGCTTTACGGAAGTTGGCGTATGGAGCTGATTACAGAAGCTGAACTGAAAGCAATTGACAAGATGTGGGACGAGG
>ERZ857965.94-NODE-94-length-139763-cov-28.761853_pt1 | contig 139763 bp, 124 predicted proteins | sample MGYA00519758_ERZ857965 | MGnify/ENA primary metagenome ERZ857965 (study PRJEB31778, sample SAMEA3449381) | human gut metagenome | biome: human gut; feature: human-associated habitat; material: faeces | place: United Kingdom | collected 2010/2012 ...
AGAATGTGGAGGAGGAACCGCAACAATAGAAGGAGGAACAATAAAATATAATAATATAGGAAATACAAGTTATAATACAGCCGCAATAAGAATAACAACCAATAGTGCAACATTAATCCTAGGAAAAGAAGATGGAAATGTAAGCATAACAAATCCAGAGATAATAGGAAGTAGATATGGAATAAATAATGAAGGAAATGGTACATTTAATTTTTATGACGGAATAATAAAAGGAAAAACAGCAATAAATGGAAATTTATCAGCCAAAGAAAAGGGGTATGAGGTAATAACAACAGAAGAAAATGAAATTGAAACAGCAATATTAGGAAACTTACCAGTAGCTAAAATAGGAGAAAAAGAATATTATACATTCCAAGAAGCATTTGATGCATGCCCAAGTGATGGAACAGAAACAACAGTAGAAGTATTAAGAAATTGTACAACAGATATGGCCAATATAATAGAAGAAAACAAAAATATAGTGTTAGATATACAATCATATAAAATTTTAAGTGGAATAGAAAATCTATTTACTAATAATGGAAAGTTTAAAATAGTAGATAGTATAGGAAATGGAAGAATAATAAGTGCCAAAGGAACAATATTAAAAAATGAGGAAACAGGAAATTTTGCAATAAATAATATAACAATGCAAATGACAGGAAGTTCAGCAATAGATGAGACAATAGAAAACAAAGGAATGTTAGAAGTAACAGGAGGAGTAATTATTTCAGATGGGCTAAAGAATAAGTGTATAAATAACATTGAACAAGGAACAGTAAAAATAACAGGAGGAACAGTAAGTGCGTATACATATGCAATATATAACACAAGTAGTAATAAAGTAGAAATAGAAGGAGGAACAGTACAAGCAACATATTATTATGAAGGATATAGTGCAATATATAATAATACAGAAAATGGAGTAGTAGAAATAAAAGGAGGACTTGTAACAAATCAAGGAAAGGCAATAGAAAATAAAAAAGGAACAATAAAAGTAACAGGAGGAGAAATAAGAACAACCCAAGGAGATACAAGATATTCAGAATGTGGAATTTATAATAATGGAAAAGTAATAATAGAAGATGGAAAAGTAGCAGCATTATATAGAGGAAGTGGAATACAAAATGAAGGCGGAACAATAGAAATAACAGGAGGAACAGTAAGTGCGCCAGAATGGTATAATTCAATAATAAACAGAGGAACATTAGAAATATCAGGAGGAACAATAAAAAGTAACGAAAAAGGAATATATAATAATTCAATACTAAAAATGACAGGTGGAACAGTAGAAGTACAAGAACCAAATTATACAGCTCTAGAATGTGGAGGAGGAACCGCAACAATAGAAGGAGGAACAATAAAATATAATAATGCAGGAAATACAAGTTATAATACAGCTGCAATAAAAATAACAACAAATACTGCAACATTAACCTTAGGAAAAGAAGATGGAAATGTAAGTACAACAAATCCAGAAATAATTGGAAGTACATATGGAATAAGCAATGAAGGAAATGGGCAATTTAATTTTTATGATGGAATAGTTAAAGGTATATTAGCAGCAATATCAGGAAATATAACTAGGGTAGAAGACAAATATACACTTGTTGGAGGAACAGAAGACAATTATCAAACTACAACATTAGGATTTTTAGCAACAGATACAATGACTGCATGTGTAAATGGTACATACTATTCAACTCTACAAGAAGCTATAAATTCATGTATAGATAATAAAGAAACATATATAATTTTAGTAAATGGAGCAACAGTATCAGAAAATATTACAATTAGTTCAAACAAAATAATAAAAATTGATTTAAAAGGCTATACAATTTCAGGAAATTCAGGTATAAATATAGAAAACAAAGGTAAATTGACAATAATAGACAGTAGTGATACTAAATCAGGACAATTCAATATACAAGTAACAGGTTCAGGAACATTTACAAAAGAATAATAAAAAGAAAAGAGGTATTATATGAAAGAAAAGGGCAAAAAAAAGTTAGTAATTCTATATAGTATTATAATAATTTTGATAATAGCTATTATAATTATGTTATCAGTTATTTTAAAAACTTATAAAATAAAAAATGAATCAATATCTTCTAAAAATGAAGTAATTAAATTATTTGTAAATAAATATGTAGAAGAAAAATACTTGAATCATGATTTATTAAAGATATTTATTATATATGATAATGAAGAACACAAGAATTCTAATGAAATAAAAATGCAGTATGTATTAGCATATACCATAAATCAAAATAAAAAAACAAATGTACAAATGGAAGAGATAAAAAAAGAATATAAAGATATTTTCGGAGAAGTCTCTGATATTGATTTTTCTATACTAGAAAGATATAAGCCTTATTATAAATATAATATAGAAAAAGAAAAAGTTGAAATTAAGGATTTTGAAGAAGATAATACATATGAAAAATATAATTATAAGATATTAGATGTACAAAATGAAGAAAATATATATAAAATTAATATGGAACTAATAAAACAAAATTTAGTTGAGAAAAATGAAGAAAAGATGGCAAATGCTACTTTAACTTTGAAAACTGAAGGTAATGAAGTATATTTAGTAGATTATAATGAATATAATTAAAATAAAAGCTCATAGATAAACTATGAGCTTTTTGTTTAATTATTTGCATTCTCTACAATCGTCTTTTTTTTCATCATCTTTTTCATCAAGGAAACAATCACATTTCATTTTATCGCCTTTTAAGCATTTTCCTTCATGATGACATTTTGTGCATATTTTTATTTTTTTTGTATCATTTACCCAAATTTGAAGAGCATATTGTTTATCTGGACATAAAGGACCAAAAACAAATTCTCCTTCTTTATCTGTAAAAGTATGACCAACAGGTCTTCTTTCTTCTTTACCACAGTCATAAACAACTTCAACTAATTTAACTACAGCGTCGCAAACAGGCTCTTTAAAACAATTTCTTACAACTCCATATATAACATTTCTATGATCTTCTGGTAAAGTTATATCTAAGTCAAATTGTTTACCCTTAGAAATTACTCCATCAATATCAATTTTTGGGCATGGTTTTTTTTCTTCAAATTCCATAAAAATCTTCCTTTCTTTTTTTGCAGATAAACTGCTTAATATATATTATGAAAAAAACAAAGAAAGTTGACGAAATTTGAAGATAACATGAATTTATTTGAAGATAAAGAGAATAAACAAAATAAAGATGATATAATAAATTGAAATATAGTAATAAAAAACCTTAAAACTCATAAAAATAGAATATAGAGTTTGGAGGTTTTTTTATGTTCTTAGTATTTAATAAAGAAAAAATTTATGCATATGTTGTATCAATATTAACAGTATGTTTGCTTTTTTTTACTGCAAATGCAATGAATAAAACAGATGAAAATACACAAATGACATCATCAGCTACAGAAAAACTGTTACCAATATATAATGTACAAACAGAAGAAAAAAAGGTAGCATTTACAATGAATTGTGCCTGGAATGCAGACGACATAGACAGTATATTAAAAACATTAGATTACAACAATGTAAAAATAACATTTTTTATGGTAGGAGACTGGGTAGACAAATATCCAAAAGAAGTAGAAGAAATAGCTAAAAGAGGTCACGAAATACGGAAGCCATAGTAACACACATCCACATGTAAATAATTTAAGTTATGAAAAAAATCAAGAAGAAATACAAACAAGTTGTAAAAAAATTGAAGATATTACAAAAAATAAAGTGAATTTATATAGAGCACCATATGGGGAATATAACAACACAGTAATAAAAGCTGCAAATGACATGAATTATTATACAATTCAATGGAACTTAGACACATTAGATTATTCTGGATTAACAGGAGAACAAATGTGGAATAGAATAAAAGACAAATTAAATAATGGAGATATAATATTAAGTCATAATGGAACAAAAAACACAGCAAATGCTTTAGATATGCTAATAAAAAATATAAAACAAAAAGGGTTTGAAGTAGTAAGAGTAGGAGATTTAATATACAAAGATAATTATAAAATTAATGTTAATGGAACACAAACAAAATAATTATGCATAAATTTTCCATATAAGGGAAAAATAAAAGACATAAAAAGGAGATGTATTATGTCTTTTATAGGAGTTTTTTTAGATAATAAAAAATTTCAGATTTTACAAAAAAATATGAATAAAATAGATAAAACATTAATAAACATTAAAAAGAAAAGTATAGAAAACGTTAAAAATGTAAAATTTGATATAATAGTTATTAGTGAAAATTTAGAAAATTTTAAAGAAGAAATAAATTATGTAAAAAATTTTTGTATGAAGGCTAAATATTTAGTAATAAATTCAGATATAGAAATTAATTGTAGTATATTAAAAGAAATAAAAACAAATATTATAACATATGGTCTTAACCATAAATCAACAGTTACACTTTCAAGTATAACAGATGAGTCAGTATTAATTTTTGTTCAAAGAGAATTTGAAAATATGGAAAATAAGGCAATTGAAGTTGGAGAATATAATATAAAAATACAAAAAGGAAATAGAACAAATATACATGAAATAATGTTGGCATTTATACTAAATAATTTAAATAATATAAAAATAATGGATGAAAATGAGACAAAATAAGGAAAAAATGAATAAATTTAACTTTTTATGTAGACAAAACCAAAAAAATAGTGTATAATAAGAATTATGAAAAAAAGCAAAAAGAAAAAAGTACAATTGATAAATATTATAAAAATAGGGAGGAAAAAATTTTGGATACAAATTTTTTAGAAAACAACTATATTACATTAGTTGGTAAAGTTACAGGAGAAAAAAGACTTAGCCATGAAATATATGGAGAAAGATTTTATATATTTGACTTAGAAATTCCACGTTTAAGCGGAAACTCAGACATAATACCAGTTACAATTTCAGAAAGAATAATAACAGACGAAATGTTAACACAAGGAAAAAAATTATTGGTAAAAGGTCAATTTAGATCATATAACAGTTATGAAAACGAAAAAAACAAATTAATACTTACAGTATTTGCAAAAGACATTATAGAAGTTAATGAAGAAGAAAACACACAAAATGAAATGGTAAAAAAAGATGTAATAACAAATGAAGTTGTATTAATCGGTTACATATGCAAAAAACCAATTTATAGACAAACACCATTTGGTAGAGAAATATCAGACATATTACTTGCAGTAAATAGAGCATACAACAAATCAGATTATATTCCATGTATTGCATGGGGAAGAAATGCAAGATTTTGCCAAAACATAGAAGTTGGAACACAAGTAAAAATAGTAGGAAGAGTTCAATCTAGAACTTACGAGAAAAAATTTGAAGATGGAACATCAGAAACAAGAATTGCATATGAAGTATCTGTTGGAAGCTTAGAAATAATAAATGAAGAAGACAACCAAGAAAAAGAAGAAGAGCAAGCTGTATAGTTTTATATAAAAATTAAAAATCTAGATTATGTCTAGATTTTTTTTTATTATTTTGTTATAATCAAAAAGTCAAAATAAGCAAAAAGAAAGGATTTTTAATAATGAAAAAAATAAAGAAAATAAATGATGGTGTTAAATTTACAATAATTGCAGTAGTATTAATTGCAATTTTTTGTATAGCAATTACACCAGTAACTCTTCAAAATGATACATATTACACAATAAAAATAGGAGAACATATTCAAAATAATGGAATAGACATGAAAGACCAATTTTCATGGCATGAAGACTTAAATTATACATACCCACACTGGTTATATGATTTATTAACATATAAAATATATTCACAATTTGGAATGATGGGAATTTATTTAACAACATGTTTATTATCATGTATACTTGGAATAACATTATTTTTTGTAAGCAGTAAAATATCAAAAAATAAGCTAATTTCATTTTTTGTTACAATAGGAGCAATGTATCTATTAAAAGGCTATATAGCGGCAAGGGCACAGCTTGTGACATTTATTTTATTTATACTTTCACTATATTTTATTGAAAAATTCTTAGAAAATAGAAAAATTAGGTATGTAATTGGGATTGTATTAATTTCTACACTAATTGCAAACTTACATGTGGCAGTATGGCCTTTCTTATTTATACTATTTTTGCCATATATAGGAGAATATCTAATTGCAGTGCTTGCAGATTTAATAATATACAAAAAAGTGCAAGAAAGGTTATTAAAAATAAAAATAAAATATTCATCAAATAACAAAGAGGCATTAGAAAAATTTCAAAAAGAACTAGATGAATTACAAGCTAAAGTTAGTAAAATAAAAATAAAAAGAAGTAAATCAATACAAAATCCATATAAGATAAAAATAACAAAAAATAAAAATGTTAAATGGTTAATTGTAATTATGATAATATGCGCGTTTACAGGACTATTAACACCACTAGGAGACACACCATATACATATTTAGCAAAAACAATGCAAGGAAACACCACAAAAAATATAAATGAACATTTACCAATGACAATAGCTGAACAACCAGAGGTTTTATGTACAATAATAATATTTTTAGCAGTATTAACATTTACAAAAATAAAAATAAAATTAAGTGATTTATTTATGATAGGTGGACTAGCATTTTTAATGCTAGAATCAAGAAGACAATTATCAATGTTTTCACTAATCGGATCTGTAATACTTAGCAAATTAATAGTAGAATTAATTACATGCTATGATAAAGAATTATTAGAAAAAATAAATAAAAAAATATTACATCCATTTATAATAATATGCATGATAGTTTTAGTAGGCTGGCAAACATATGACAATGTAAAAACTAAATATAATGATAAATTTATAGATGAAACACAATACCCAGTTAAAGCATGTGATTATATATTAGAAAACATAGATTTAAGCAAAGCAAGATTTTATAATGAATATAATTATGGAAGTTATATGATATACAGAGGAATTCCTGTATTTATAGATTCAAGAGCTGATTTATATGCTCCAGAATTTAGTGGACTAAAAGATGATATATTTACAGACTTTATAGATGTATCTAGCATAGGAACATTTTATGAAGATATCCTAGAAAAATATAATATAACACATGTAATATTATATTCAAATTCAAAAATGAGCATGATAATAGATGAAACCAAAGACCCACATTATAGCAAAATATATAAAGACGACTATTTTGTAATATATGAAAGAGTAAAATAGTAAAAAAAATTGCCAACGGTGCCAACGGTTCCGGGTTTAAATGGCAATTTATTGCCAAACAAACCCGGAACCGTGGCAATAAAATATTTTAGGAGAAAAGATATGGAAGAATTTGTTGTAAAAAAGGAAGAATCAAATAAAAGAATAGATGCATATTTAGCAGCAAATACAAATAGTTCTAGAGTAACAATTCAAAGATTAATAGAAGAAGGGAAAATTACAGTAAATAATAAAAATATAAAAGCTTCATATAAAGTCCAAGAGGGAGATAAAATTATAAAAGAAGATGAGGAAATTAAGGAGATTTCTTTAAAAGCACAAGAAATACCATTAGAAATTTTATATGAAGATAATGATATTATAGTTGTAAATAAACCAAAAGGATTAGTAGTGCATCCAGCAAATGGAAACCCTGATGGAACTTTAGTAAATGCAATTATGGCAATATGCAAAGGCTCTTTATCTGGAATTGGTGGAGAGATTAGACCTGGTATTGTACATAGATTAGATAAAGATACATCAGGAGTAATAATTGTTGCGAAAAATGATAAAGCACATATAAATTTAAGTGGGCAAATAAAAAATCATGAAGTAGAAAAAACGTATATAGCTTTAGTAAGAGGATTTGTAAAAGAGAATGAAGCAAGTATAAACATGCCAATTGGTAGAAGTACAAAGGATAGAAAAAAAATGGCAGTAACTAAAACAGGAAAAAATGCTATTACTCATTTTAAGGTTTTAGAAAGATTTGCAAACTATACTTTATTGCAAGTAAAAATTGAAACAGGAAGAACACACCAAATAAGAGTGCATTTATCTCAAATTGGTTATCCAATAGTGGGAGATGCGGTGTATTCTAATGGAAAAAATCCATGGGGAGTAGAAGGGCAATGTTTGCATGCTAAATCGATAAGATTTAAACACCCTACAACAGGAAAAGAAATGTTTATAGAGGCTAAAATTCCTGAGTATTTTCAGGATATAATAGATGATTTGAAAAAGGATTAATGAGGGATTAATATGGAAGAAGTAAGGTTACAAAAATTTTTAGCTGAAGCAGGAATTGCATCAAGAAGGAAATGTGAAGAGCTTATTCAAAGTGGAAAAGTCATGGTTAATGGAAAAGTGGTAGAAACATTAGGAACAAAAATAAATCCTAAAGAAGATAAAGTCACATATAATGGAAAAATTGTGGAAAATTCATTACAAAAAACATATATATTGTTAAATAAACCCATAGGATATGTAACTACTGCTAAGGACCAATTTAAAAGAGATACAGTACTAGATTTAATAAAGATAAATAAAAGAATTGTGCCTTGTGGAAGGCTAGATATGTATACATCTGGAGCTCTTATACTTACAGATGACGGAGATTTTGTTTACAAAATCACTCATCCAAAACATGAAATTGAAAAGACCTATACTGTGACAATAAAAGGAATTGTTACAAACGAAGAAGTTCAAAAATTAAGACAAGGTGTTGAAATTGATGATAATGGAGAAAAATATATAACTAAAAAGGCCAATGTAAGAATATTAAAAACAGATATAGAAAAAGACATATCAAGGCTAGAAATAGTTATTCATGAAGGAAAAAATAGACAAGTTAGAAAAATGTGTGAAGCAGTTGGAAGAAAGGTTTTAGCACTACATAGAAGTAAAATTGGAAATATAGGGGTAAAAGACTTAAAAATTGGAACATGGAGATATTTAAAAAAACATGAAATAGAAAAATTATTATAAATCTCTTGAAAAATAGAATATGTAAATATATAATAAAAATGTAAATATTACAAACGAAAAAATAAGGAGAAAATAAATGATTACAAAAAGATTTATACCTGAAGGTTGGAATGAAAAAACAGCAATTTTAGATAAAAATAATATAGAAGAATATATAAAAAATAAAAATACATTACAAGGAATTGTAAAAAATTGTGATGAACAATATAATTTACATATAGACCTTGGAAATAATATAGAAGGAATTATACCAAGAAAAGAAGTAGAAGGAATAAATATAGAAAAAGATGGACTCCCAAAAACCAATTTATGTACAGGAAAAGTAAATAGATATGTACAATTTAAAGTGCAAAAAGTATCTGATGAAAATGTAGCTTTATTATCAAGAAGGGAAGTGCAAAAAGAAGCACTAAATTGGGTAAAAACAAACCTAAATCCTGGTGATGAAGTTATAGGTATAGTTAAAAGAATAGAAAATTATGGCGTTTTTGTAGAAATTGGTGGTGGAATAGTTGGACTTGCACATATTGAAGATTTGTCAATAGCAAGAATAAAAACACCATTTGAAAGACTAAAAATTGGACAAAAAATAAATATTATGGTAAAATCAGTAAATAGAGAAGATGGACGAATTATATTATCATATAAAGAAATGCTTGGTACATGGGAAGAAAATGCCAAATTGTTTACAGCTGGAATGAAAGCACATGGAATTGTAAGAGAAACAGAAAAAAACAAAAATGGTATATTCATCGAATTAATGCCAAATTTAGTTGGAATGGCAGAATATGAAGAAGGCTTAGAATATGGCCAAAAAGTCGATGTTTATATAAAAAAAATTGATTACGAAAGAAAAAAAGTTAAATTGCTAGTAGTTTAAAATATAATAATAGATAGTTCTATTGTTAATAAGGAGGAATTAAAATGATAGAAGATAGTGAAATAAAAGCTCAAATTTCACCATTTGCAATGAGAGAAGGAGAAATAAAAACATTTGATGGAAAAGATGGATATGTTTCTATGAATCAAATCATCCATAAAATAAACATGGGACATATTACAGATATTCATTTTACAATACTAGAAATAGTAAATGAATTTGAATTTATTACATCAAGACAAATTTATCAAATACTTGAAATGAAAGGAATTGACCCAAAATCTCAAGATAAATTAAATAATAAACTAGAAAGTTTAGTAAAATCAAAAATACTTACTAGATATTATTTTACATCTGATGATGGAAAAGGTGTATATAGAATTTATTGCTTAGAAAAAATGGGAAAATATTTGTTAAACTCAAAAGAAATAGAATGTAAATGGCAACAATCAGATAATACAAAACCAGTTGGTATGATAAAGAAAAGATTGGCTGGAAATCAAATAATAATTGCTTACAAAAAAAAGGTTAAAGCATTTGATTCATATGTAGTAAAACCAGCATTAACTGCTAAGCAAACAGGAAAAGTTTTTAAGGCAACAGGTGGAGGAGTTAAGTTAACAAAATCTGGAAAGTCAATTGACTTTATATTTGAAGTAGTAAGAAGAGAAATTGACTGGGAAAAGAAATTTATAGATAAAATGAAATTTTATAAAGATTTTTATGACAATTACTGTATTGGAGATTCTGGATATAAAAATATGCCACAATTAATTTTAGTTTGTGAAGATGATAAACATATGGCAGAAACTTTTAAACAAATTGTTACAAATTCTTTAGAGTTATCTAATATAACATTATTATTTACAACAGATTTAAGACAAAATGAAGAAAACTTAAGTAAATCATTAATTCAATTTAAATTAGATGAAACAACACAAAAATACAAAGTACAAAATGTAGAATTAAAACTATTAGAAAGTTAAAATAGACAAGTAGACAAGGGGACGGAGTTTTTGTCTTAAGCTTTCATGGCTTTTTGCAAATTAAACTGCATAAAATAAAAAATATTATTAAAAATAAAATTTTAGAATTGAGAATAATTGAGTTAGAAATTTTTATATTAATTTTATGGAAAGAGTTCATCTCCTGATGGAAGGGTGCCATAAAATTAATTTAAAATTTCTTCGATAATTATTTGAACGATAAAATTTTATTTTTAATAATATTTTTTTATTGAAATTTATTTTTTAAAGCCATGAAAGCCTAAGACAAAATCCCCGTCCCCTTGTCTATTTGTCTATACCTAAAATTGATTTAACGCGTTCTACATCTTTACTTGTGGCTTCTGGAACATTTTCTAATTCATATTTAAAGCCGAGTTTTTTCCATTTGTATTTCCCCATACTGTGATATGGAAGGATTTCTATTTTTTCTACAGTCTTTAGAGAATTAATAAAATCTTTTAATTTTAATAGATCATTTTCGTCATCAGTGTAACCAGGGACAAGAACTTGTCTTATCCACATTTTAATGTTATTGTCAGATAAGAATTTTGCAAATTCAAGCTCTCTTTTATTTGAACGTCCAACTAAGTTTTTGCACTTTTCATCATCAATGTGTTTTATATCTAATAAAACTAAATCTGTAAGAGATAATAAAGTTTTTATATCATCTGTTATACTAACCATACCTGAGGTGTCTATACAAGTATGAATTCCTTCTTGTTTTAGTTTAGTAAATAAACTAATTAAAAATTTTACCTGTAATAGAGGTTCTCCGCCTGTAACTGTAACTCCTCCTGAAGGGCATATATAATTTTTATATCTAATTATTTTATTAAAAATATCATCTAATGATTGGTAGCTTCCACCATTTATGTCCCATGTATCACGATTGTGGCAGTATTTACATTGTAAATGACACCCTTGCAAAAAAATAACATATCTAATTCCAGGGCCATCTACAGTTCCAAAGGATTCTATAGAATGAACCTTGGCATAATATTTTAAGTCTTTTTCTTCCATTTTTATTTTAAACTCCTTAATTTTACCAAAGATAATATAATATAAAAAGAGGAGAGGCTATTTTATATATTTTAGACAACCTAACCTCTTTTGATTTATATTTTAGTTTTATATTTTCTCATGAATTGTTCTATTTATTACATCTAATTGTTGTTCTCTCGTTAATTTTACAAAGTTTACTGCATATCCAGATACTCTTATTGTTAATTGAGGGTATTTTTCAGGATGATCCATTGCATCTAATAATAAACTTCTATCAAAAACATTAACATTTATATGATGACCAGTTTGAGCAAAATATCCATCAAGCATATTTACTAAGTTAGTAATTTTTTGATCTTCATCTTTACCAAGTGTTCCAGGAGTTATAGAAAATGTATAAGAAATACCATCTTCTGCACTGTCAAATGGTAATTTGGCAATTGAATTCATTACAGCAAGGGCTCCATTTGTATCTCTTCCATGTAATGGGTTTGCTCCAGGTCCAAATGGTGCTCCAGCTCTTCTTCCATCAGGAGTATTTCCTGTAGCTTTTCCATAAACAACATTTGATGTTATTGTTAATATTGATAATGTGTGTTTTGAATTTCTGTAAGTTGGATGTTTTCTTAGTTTATTTACAAATGTTTTTACAATATCTACTGCTATACTATCTACTTTATCATCATCATTTCCAAATTTAGGGAAGTCACCTTCAATCTCGAAATCTGTAGCAAGACCTGTTTCGTCTCTAATAACTTTAACTTTAGCATATTTTATTGCAGAAAGTGAATCTGCAACAACAGATAAACCAGCTATTCCGCAAGCCATTGTTCTTATAATATCTTTATCGTGTAAAGCCATTTCAATTGCTTCATAGCAGTATTTGTCATGCATATAATGGATTGCATTTAAAGATTTTATATATATTCTTGCAACATAATCCATCATTTGATCAAATTTTTCCATTACTTCATCATAGTCAAGATATTCAGAAGTAATTGGAGCATATTTTGGTGTTACTTGTTTTCCTGTTTTTTCATCTCTACCACCATTTATTGCATATAATAGTGTTTTTGCAAGATTTGCTCTGGCACCGAAAAATTGCATTTGTTTTCCTATTTTCATAGGAGATACACAACATGCTATACCATAATCATCTCCAAGTGTAATTCTCATTAAATCATCATTTTCGTACTGAATTGATGAAGTTTTTATTGATAATCCTGTAGTATATCTTTTAAATCCATCAGGTAATCTAGTTGACCAAAGTACTGTCAAGTTAGGTTCTGGTGCTGGTCCTAAATTTTCTAATGTGTGAAGAATTCTAAATGAGTTTTTAGTAACTAATGTTCTTCCATCAATTCCCATACCACCAATACTTTCAGTTACCCAAACAGGATCACCACTAAATAATTCGTTATATTCAGGAGTTCTTAAAAATCTAACTAAACGTAATTTCATTACAAAATGATCAACTATTTCTTGTGCTGTTTCTTCTGTTAATGTTCCATTTTTTAAATCTCTTTCAATATATATATCTAAAAATGTTGAAGTTCTACCAATACTCATTGCAGCACCATCTTGGTCTTTAACAGCTCCTAAGTAAGCAAAGTATAACCATTGAACAGCCTCTTTTGCATTTGTTGCAGGAACAGAAATATCAAATCCATATTTAGCAGCCATTATTTTTAATTCATTTAAAGCTTTTATTTGTTCACTTATTTCTTCTCTTTGTCTTATAACTTCTTCTGTGAAATTATCGACATCTAATACCTCTAGTTCTTGTTTCTTTTCATTTATTAATACATCTACACCATAAAGTGCAACACGTCTGTAATCTCCAATTATTCTTCCACGTCCATAACCATCTGGAAGACCTGTTAATAAATGAGCACTTCTTGCAGCTCTTATATCTGGGGTGTAAACATCAAATACTCCATCATTATGTGTTTTTCTATATTTATGAAATATTTCATCAGTTTCAGGGTCTACTTCTCTTCCATAACTTTTACATGCTTTTTCTACAATTCTAATTCCACCAAAAGGCATTATTGCTCTTTTTAATGGACTATCAGTTTGAAGACCAACAATTTCTTCTAAATCTTTATCTATATAACCTGCTTCATGAGCTGAAACTTTTGAAGGAGTTTTTGTGTCTATATCTAATACTCCACCTTGAGCTTCTTTTTCCTTTTTATATAGTTCCAAAACTTCATTCCATAATTTTTCTGTTTTAGCAGTTGGTTTTGCTAAAAAGCTAGAATCACCTTCATAAGGTGTGTAATTTTTTTGAATAAAATCTCTTACGTTTATTTCTGATTGCCAATCACCACATTTAAAATTTTCCCATTGTTTAAATTCCATTTTTTTACCTCCATTTTTACTTATATTATTTTCATTTTTGCCACAAAATATGATAGCACAAAAAATTTTTTTTTACAATAAAAAAATATAAAAAAATGCCGTTTACTCTAATAAAGTAAAGGCAAATTTTTTTATTCATTTTCAGCAATTGTTTTTGCTATATTGTAAATTAATTTTTGCTTTTCTGGAGAACAATTTTTTAAAAGTTCAGCAAATTCTTTATCTAAATAATTTGAAGAATCACTAGATGCACCATTTAATACATAACCTTCAGTTACATCTAACAAGTCACAAATTTGGTTTAATCTTTTTAAATTTATATGAGAGTTTCCTCTTTCTACTCTACTTAAAAAAGCTACTGATATGTCAATTTTTTCTGCTAAATCTTCTTGAGTGTAGTTTTTTGCAAGTCTTGCTTGTTTAATTCTATTACCTATAATATTATAATCTAATGCCATATTATATCACCTTTCTCTTAATTTATAAGCAAAATATAACATTTTATTAAAATGGTTTACAGAAATATATGTAGCAATATTAATTATTAAGTAAAACTAATAAATGCATATTTAAACATTAATATATTTTCCAATATCAAAAAATTTAAACATAGACATGCGAAAAAGAGAGAAAAAGGAAGATTTGAGCATTATACGTGAGCAAATATTAACAAAATAAGATAAAAAAATAGTATTTTTTGTAATAATTTTAGAAAATTGGGAATAATAATGTATACATAATTTGCATTTTTAAGGAATATATAGTATAATAGTATTTAGCTGTTTTAAAAATAGCAAAGGAGAGTGAATTATATTTTAAGAAAGAAACTAAAATTCTATACAAAAGAAAGCTTAAGAATTGTGGGAATGATAGTGGTAGCATTTGGTTTCATAAGTGGAATGTTAATGTTAAAATACAAACCAGTATATGCAGTTACAATTGATAACACTCAAGTTGGTTATGTAGTAAGTAAAGATGAAATTGAGAAAAATATTGAAGAAAACATATTATCATATAATTCAAAAAATGTAGATACAGTAGAATTAAAAAAAGCACCAACATATGAATTAAAGTTTGTTGATAGGCAAGAAAAAACAAATGAACAAGATGTATTAATTGCAACACAAAAACAAATGGAAATAACATATAAGTATTATCAAATTGCTTTAAACAATAATGTAATAGAAACTGTAGATGCATATGAAGATGCACAAAATATAATAGATGAAATAAAACAAGATGAAAAAAATAAGGATGTAGATTTAAAAATTATAGAGCAAACAACAAAAAACGCAGAAGAGGTAAAAACAAACAGTGTAGAAGTAGCAAAAACAACTATTTCTAAAGCAGTTAATAATGAAACTAAAACACAAGATAGTGTTATAGGTGAAGTTCAAGGAATTAAAATAGCTGTTAAACCAATAAGTGGAATTATTACTTCAAGATATGGAGTAAGCAGTTCTATTAGAAGGTCAACTCATACAGGGTTAGATATAGCAGCTTCAAGTGGAACACCAATAAAAGTTATAGCAGATGGAACAGTAACTTTTGCTAAATATTCAGGTTCTTATGGAAATTTGGTTAAAGTAAGCCATGGCAATGGTGTTGAAACATGGTATGCACATACAAGTAAAATGTATGTAACAGTTGGGCAAGAAGTAAAAGCGGGAGATGTTATTGCAGCAGTTGGAAGTACTGGAAATTCAACAGGAGCTCATTTACATTTAGAAATAAGAATAAATGGAAACCACGTAAATCCACAAAATTATATATATAATAAGTAAAGATGTCTTATGACATCTTTTTTATAACTATGAAAAATTTGTATTATTTACAAAATATTATAACAGGTATATAATATTTTTTAGGAGGTGAAAAAATGAAAGAGTTAAAATTAAAAATAAATGGAATGGCCTGCGAAGGCTGTGAAAATAGAGTAAAATCTGCTTTATTATCAATAGATGGAGTTGAAAGTGTAGATGCTAATCATACTACTGGAATGGTAATAATAAATTTAAAAAAAGATTTAGATATTGCCCAAATTAAAGAAAAAATAACAGATATTGGGTATGATATAGTAGAGGGATAGATAATATGAAAAGTTTAATTTTATCAATTGATGGTATGACTTGTAGTGCATGCTCAAATGGATTAGAAAAATACTTAAATAAACAAAATGGAATATTTAATTCTAGCGTAAATTTAGTTATGGCAAATGCAACAATAACCTATGATGAAAAAATCCTTAATCAAGAAAAGATAGAAAAATATATAAAACAAGCAGGTTTTAAGAGTTTAGGGGTATTTAAAAAAATAAACACAAAAAAGAATAGTAAAAAAGAAAAAATACAATTTATTATTTTTACAATTTTAGCAATTATTCTAATGTACATTGCCATGGGGCATATGGTAGGTTTGCCAATTATTAATTTTTTAAGCCCACATAATAACCCTATAAACTATACAATGTGTTTGTTAATTTTAGCAATTGCATTTTTAATATATGGCTATGACATTTTAAAAAATGGATATAAAAACTTAATTAATAAAATACCAAATATGGACACATTAGTTGCAATAGGTGTTATAAGCAGCTTTGCATATAGTTTATATGGTGTGTTTATGATATTTAAAGGGAATTTGCATTATGTAATGAATTTATATTTTGAATCTTCAGCAATAATAATTTATTTTGTTAAACTTGGAAGGTATATTGATAAAATAAGCAAAGACAAAACAAAAGAGGCAATACAAAAGTTAGTTGAAATTACACCAAATCAGGCAATTATTGAAGTTAATGGAGTTCAAAAACAAGTAACTCTTGATGAAATAAAAAAAGGTGATATAGTAATTTCAAAAGCAGGAGATAAAATTGCAGTAGATGGAGAAATAATTGAAGGAAATGCACATTTAGACGAATCATTTATAACAGGTGAAAGTAAACCAGTAGCAAAAAGCATTGGAGAAAAAGTAATTGCAGGAAGTTTAAATTATGATGGATTTATAAAATATAAAGCAGAAAGAATAGGAAAAGAATCAACCATATCAGAAATAGTAAAATTAGTTATAGAAGCAAGTAATACAAAAGCACCAATAGCAAAAATTGCAGATAAAATTTCTGGGTATTTTGTGCCAACAGTTATCGTAATTGCAATAATAACTTTTGTTTCATATTTGTTTTTAGGTTATGACATAAAAACAGCGTTAAGCACATTTATTACAGTATTGGTAATTGCTTGCCCTTGTAGTTTAGGACTTGCAACACCACTTGCAATAGTTATAAGTGAAGGGCTATGTGCTGGAAATGGAATACTAGTAAAGAAAAGTGAAATATTAGAAAATGCTTCTAAAATTAATACAATAGTATTTGACAAAACTGGTACATTAACATATGGAAAATTAAAAATTTCAAAAATATATAATTATAGTAATATTCCACAAAATCAGTTAATTAAAATGGTAGGAAGTATAGAAGAAAAATCAACACACCCAATAGGAAAAGCTTTTATGGACTACATGGTAGAAAATAAAATTGAAAAACTAAATGTGGAAAATATGCAAAATATTGCAGGATACGGAATAATTGGAACAATTAATAATGAAAAAATAATATTAGGAAATAGAAAAATAATTGAAAAGTTTTCTATTGAAAATAATCATTTAAAAGATGAAAAAGATTTAGCTTTAGGTGGAAATAGCATTGTTTATATTGCAAATGAAAATAAAATTTTAGCTTTAATTGGTGTTAATGATGTTGTAAGAGAAAATGCTAAAGATGTTATTAAAGAATTAAAAAAATATAATGTAAAAACAATAATGCTAACAGGAGATAATAAGCAAACAGCAGAGAAAATAGGTAAAGAGCTTGAAATAACAGAAGTAATTTCGAATGTTTTACCATCTCAAAAGTCTGATACTATAAAAAGCCTAAAAGAAAATGGAAATAAAGTTATGATGTGTGGTGATGGTATAAATGATAGTCCTGCAATAACAAATGCAGATATTGGAGTAAGCGTAAAAAGTGGAACTGATATTGCAATGGATTCAAGTGATGTTATTTTAACGAAAAATGATTTATATTCAATATTAAAATTAATAAAAATTAGTGAAAAAACAGTTAAAAATATAAAGCAAAATTTATTTTGGGCATTTTTTTATAATTGTTTGATGATACCTGTTGCTATTGGATTTTTTAAACCATTAGGAATTTCTATAAATCCTATGATTGCAAGTTTAGCAATGGTGTTTAGTAGTTTAACAGTAATTTTAAATGCTTTAAGACTAAAAAAACTAAAAATTTAAAAATTATATATGTTAAAAAAGTTTATATAAAAATAAGTAAAAGTAATTGAGGTAAAATTTACTTCAATTACTTTTATTTATTTTAAAGAATAATACAAATTAATCCACCAGAACCTTCATTAACAATTCTTTCTAATGTTTCTTGAAGTTTCATTTGAGCATCTTCTGGCATTTTTGCAAGCTTTGTTTGAAGTCCTTCATTTACAAGTTCATGTAAACTCTTTCCAAAAATATTAGATTCCCAAATTTTTTTAGGGTCATTTTCAAATTCAGAAAGAAGATAATTTACTAATTCTTCAGATTGTTTTTCAGATCCAACAATTGGTGAGACCTCGGTTTGAATATCAGCTTTAATCATATGTATGCTAGGTGCTGTTGCTTTTAGTTTAACACCAAATCTAGAACCTTGTTTTACCATTTCTGGTTCATCCAATATAAGTTCATCCATAGAAGGAGTAACTATACCATAACCTTTAGCATTTACTTCTTCTAATGCATATGCAATTTTATCATATTTTTTCTTTGTTTTAGAAAGACCAGAAATTATGCTAAATAAGTCACCTTCATTTGTCATTTCTACACCTGTGATTTCAGAAAGAACCTTATAAAATAGATTTTCTTTTAAAGTAATAGAAACATTAACATTTCCTGTACCTAATTCAATACTAGTTATAGATGTCTTTTCTATAATTTCAGTTTGAGAAATAGAAGCAGTAGCAGAAGATACTTCTTTTAAAATATTTATATTAGAAAATGCATTTTTTATTTCATTATATAGTTCTGTTTTTAATGGATGAGAAAAATCTAAACCATCAATCCATCTTGGGAATTTTATATTAATTTGCTCAATAGGAAATTCATATAAAATTTTAGAAAACATGTTATTTATATCATCAATAGAAAGTTGTTCACAGTTTGTAGGAAGAACAGTACAACCATATTTTTCACTTAATTTTTCAGAAAGCTTTGTTGTATAGTCAGAGTTTGGATTATTAGAATTTAAAATTATAACAAATGGTTTGTTTAAAGCTTTTAATTCAGAAACAACACGTTCTTCGGCTTTAATATAATCTTCCCTTGGAATGTCTGTTATTGAACCATCTGTTGTAATTAAAACTCCAATTGTGGAATGTTCTTCAATTACTTTTTTAGTTCCAATTTCTGCAGCTTTTTCAAATGGGATTTCTTGGTCAGACCAAGGAGTTTTAACCATTCTTGGCATATCATCTTCTAAATATCCAATTGCATTATCAACTAAATAACCAACACAATCAACAAGTCTTGTTTTAAATTTTAAATTATTGTCTAGTGTAATTTCAATTGCCTCATTTGGAACAAACTTTGGCTCTGTTGTCATTATTGTTTTACCGCCAGCACTTTGTGGAAGTTCATCTTTTGCTCTTTCTTTTTTGTATTCATTATCAATATTAGGAATTACTAATAAATCCATGAATCTTTTAATAAATGTTGATTTTCCTGTTCTTACAGGTCCTACAACTCCTACATAAATGTCACCTTGTGTCCTACTACTTATATCTTGATATAGACCTATATTTTTCATCTATATACCTCCTTTAATTTCAAGAAAAATGTTTGTACTAAATAACTTTAATTAATTTATATTGGCAAGAAATTAAGAATATGACAAGTTTTTAAAAATAATTGCTAAATTAAAAATTATGTGATACAATAGCAAATGTTAAAATAGAAACATATTATGTAATAAATAAAAATTGAAAGGAATGAAAACTAGTATGAACGATATAGAAAAAGCAAAAGAAATATTAAACCAATATAATCAATGTCATGTTGCTAGTTTATTCGATAAAATAGATAAAGCAAAACAAGAAGAATTAGCAAAACAGGTATTAAATATAGATTTTCATAAAATAGTAGAATTGTATGATAATACAAAAAAAGAAATCGAAATAAAAGATAAAGAAATTAAACCAATAGAATATTTAGATAAAGAAAAAATGTCTAAAGAAGAAAAAGAAAAATTTGATAATTTGGGAATAGATGTTATAAAAAAAGGACAATATGCTGTTGTAACTATGGCAGGAGGACAGGGAACAAGATTAGGGCATACTGGACCTAAGGGAACTTTTAAATTAGACGTATATGGTAAAGGAAAATATTTATTTGAAATTTTAGCAGAAAATTTAAAAGAAGCCAATAAAACTTATATGGTAACAATCCCATGGTACATAATGACAAGTAGAGAAAATAACAAAATGACAAGAGACTTTTTAGAAAAAAATAATTATTTTGGTTATGATAAAAATGCAGTTACAATTTTTATACAAGGCGAATTACCATTAGTAGATGTTAATGGAAAATTTTTGATAAGCAAAGAAATGAAAATAAAAGAAGCATCTGATGGAAATGGTGGAACATATGCATCACTACGTTCTAGCGGAGCTTTAGCAAATATGAAAGAAAGAGGAATTAAGTGGGTATTTATTGGAAGTGTAGATAATGCGCTTCTAAAAATGGTAGATACAACTTTATTAGGAATGGCAATAGATAAAGGCTATGAAATTGCATCAAAGTCTGTTGTTAAGGCAAACCCAAAAGAAAGAGTTGGAGTATTTTGCAAAATGAATAATCATCCAAAGGTTATTGAATATACAGAACTTCCAGAAAAAATGGCAGAAGAAATTGACCAAAATGGAGAACTTAAATATGGTGAATCACACATAATGTGCAACTTATTTACAATTGATGCTATAGAAAAAATAAGTAAAGAACCATTAATGTATCATAGTGCATTTAAGAAAAATTCATATATTGACGAAAACGGAAAAGAAGTAATTCCAGAAGAGCCAAATTCATATAAATTTGAATCATTTATTTTCGATGCCTTTGAATTTTTTGATGATATAGCAATTATGAGAGGAAAAAGAGAAGATGACTTTGCACCAGTAAAAAACAAAGAAGGAGCAGATAGCCCTAAAACAGCCAAAGAACTTTATGAAAAATACTGGGAAAAACATGGAAAAAAATAATCAAGGAGTTTAAAAATGGAAGAAGTTAAAATTAAAAATTTATATAATTTAAATGAAACAATAGCTGCAAAAGTATTTGAAGGTGTAACATATCCTTGGGAGGTTTTACCTAAAATAAGTGATTTTATAATACAATTAGGAAATACATTAGATTTAAATGATTATGATAAAATAGAAGACAATATTTGGATTGCAAAATCTGCAAAAGTTGCACCAACTGCTTTTATTGCAGGACCAGCAATTATTGGAAAAAATGCGGAAATAAGACACTGTGCATTTATTAGAGGAAATGCTATTGTTGGAGAGAATGCTGTTGTTGGTAACTCAACAGAATTAAAAAATGTAATATTATTTAACAATGTTCAAGTTCCTCATTATAATTATGTGGGTGATTCAATATTAGGTTACAAAGCACATATGGGAGCAGGATCTATTACATCAAATGTTAAGTCAGACAAAAAACTTGTAGTTGTAAAAAATGGAACTGAAAGAATCGAAACAGGGCTTAAAAAATTTGGCGCTATGATTGGTGATAATGTTGAGGTTGGATGTGGTTCAATTTTAAATCCAGGTACTGTAATTGGAATGAATACTAATATTTATCCGTTATCTTCAGTAAGAGGAGTAGTTACAAAAAATAGTATTTACAAAAATCAAAATGAAATAGTAGATAAAAAATAATAATACATAATTGCTAAATTTATATAAATTTAGTAATAAAAAAATAAAAAACCGGCATTTTAATATAAAAAATGCCGGTTTTTTGGTTCCTAAAAATCTAAAAAAATTAACAATTGTTACATAGTTTGATTTCCAGGTAGAAAATAGTCAATTACACCGTAAATTAAAGCTCCTATTATAGCAGCCATCCATGAAATAGAATATCCTGCTACAAAGAATTGTGTTACATATAAAGTAATTGCTGCAAGTGCAAAACCTACAAACCCTTTACCAAATGGACTAGCATGCAAACCAGTAAATTTTACAATTAAATAATCTATTACTGTTAATACGACTGCTGCAATTACTAAAGTCCAAAAATTATTTATAGTAAATCCAGGTGTAAAAAATGCTGTAATTGCAAGAACTATAGCAGCTCCAACCAATCTTCCAATAATTTGCCAAGCTGTAGATGCTCCACTAGCACTATTACTTTGAGTATTATTTGACATAAGTTTAACCTCCTTAGTTTGAAAATTTTAAATAGCAAAATTTTTCAAGGTTCTAAAATTATTATTAACAATAAATAATTTATTATTCAAAAAAATAGTATAAATTATATAAAATTTGTAAAAAATATTTAAAAAATAAAATTTTTAAATTTATTTATATAAATCGGGAGAGATAAAGATGTTAATTACTTTTTTTAGAGCAATAGTTTTATATATTATAGTATTAGTAGTTATGAGATTAATGGGAAAAAGAGAAATTGGTCAACTTCAGCCATTTGAACTCGCAATATCAATTATGATTGCAGACTTAGCCTCAATTCCAATGACAGAAATAGGAATACCAATTACAAATGGAATTATACCAATTTTAGGACTACTTATAATGCATTTAATAATATCTATCATAAATATGAAAAGTATAAAAGCAAGAGAAATTATATGTGGGAAGCCACGAATTTTAATATATAGAGGAAAAATAGACGAAAAAGCCTTAATAAAAGAAAGATTTACAATAAACGAGTTAGAAGAGAGGCTAAGAGGAAACAATATAATGAATTTGGGAGATATTGAATATGCAATACTTGAAACAAGTGGCCAAGTTACAGTAATTCCTAAACCAGAAAAAAGAAATGTAATAGCAGAAGATTTAAATATAACACCTGAATATGAAGGAATACCATATGACTTGGTTGTAGATGGAAAAGTAATGAACAAAAATTTAAAGAAAATAGGCAAGGACTATAATTGGTTAAAAAAAGAAGTAAGAAAGTTTAATATGAATCCAGAGGAAGCATTAATTGTAACTTATGATGGAAAAGGACAAATATTTTGCCAGAAAAAGGAGAATTAAAAATGTATAAGGAAAATATAATTTGTACAGTTATTATTGTATTAATAATAATTGGAAATATTATAACTCAAAAATATACAAAAACTTCTGTTGAAGAAACATCTGCCACTTTAACAGAATTAAGAGAAGAAATAACAAAAGAGGATAATGAAATAAATGGAAATGAAGCTAAAGAAAAAATTGATAAAATTCATGAAATGTGGGACCAAAAACATGATTTATTGGCTTATTATATAGAACATGATGAACTTGAAAAAGTTGAAACAAACCTTACAGGGTTAAGAAGTTTTATTGAAAGTAAAGAGTATTCAGATGCATTGGCAGAACTAGACAAAACCGTATTTGTATTAAGACACATAGAAGACAAAAATAAATTTAATTTACAAAATGTATTTTAAAATAGACAAGGGGACGGGGTTTTTGTCTTAAGCTTTTCGAGGCTATTTTAAATTATACTTTATAAAATAAAAAAATATTAAAAATAAAATTTTATTGTTCAAATAATTATCGTAGAAATTTTAAATTAATTTTATGGCTCCCTTCCATCAGGAGATGAACACTTTCCATAAAATTAATATAAAAATTTCTAACTCAATTATTTTCAATTCAAAAATTTTATTTTTAATAATTTTTTTATTTTAATCTATTTCTTTTAAAAGTCTCGAAAGCTTAAGACAAAAACCCCGTCCCCTTGTCTATTTCTCATTTTGATTTATTTTTGCATATTTTTTTAGTTTTTCATAAACTAAGTAATTTATTGTTCCAGCAGGGAATTTTCCATTTTTGTCTTTTCTTCCAGCAGGGACTCCTGTTAAAATTTCTATTCCTTCTTCAATAGTAGATACAGAATATATGTGGAATTGATTATTTTTAACAGCCTCAACAACTTCAGCTGATAGTTGTAAATTATTTACGTTTTGAATAGGTATCATTACTCCTTGATCACCAGTTAGCCCACGCATTTTACATATTTGGAAAAATCCTTCTATTTTTTCATTAACACCACCAATTGGCTGAATTTGACCTTTTTGATTTACAGATCCAGTAACAGCTAATGATTGATTTATTGGGATTCCAGATAGGCTTGATAATAGGGCATATAGTTCTGTACTAGATGCACTATCTCCATCAACTCCATTATATAGTTGCTCAAAACAAATACTTGCAGTTAGGCAAAGTGGCATGTCTTGTGCAAACATTTCTCCTAAGTAGCCGGTAAGAATAAGAACACCTTTTGAGTGTGTTGAACCTGACAATTCAACTTCTCTTTCTATATTTACAATTCCATTTTTTCCTGTATAAGTGTTTACTGTTATTTTTGCAGGTTTACCAAATGTATAATCTCCTATTGATAAAATAGTTAAACCATTAATTTGTCCAACTTCAAATCCAGATGTGTTTATTAAAAGGGAATTATCTTTTATCATTTGAGTATATCTTGCATCATATTTTTTAACTCTTTCAATTCTTTTTTCTAATGCTTTATCTACAAATTCGGCTGTTACAATTTTAGATTTGGCAATTTTTGCCCATGTTGCTGCTTCACCAATAATTTGTGCTAAATCATTAAATCTTGTTGAAAGTTTTTTATGACTTCCTGCAAGTTTTGAAGAATATTCTATTATTCTTGCCATTGCATATTTGTCAAGAGGTGGTAGCTCTTCTTGTAGGCAAAATCCATGAACAAACCTTGCAAGTTTTAATGCATTTTCATTAGTTAAAGGTGCATCATCTTCAAATTCTACTTTTATTTTAAATAATTTTTTAAAGTCAGAGTCCATTGCTAAAAGAGTATGATATATATCACTATTTCCAATAAGTATAACTTTTAAATCTAATGGAATAGGCTCTGGTTTTAAAGATACCATAACCATAGATGAACGTTGGTCTTGAGCATTTTCTATTGTAACTTCCTTAACTCTTAGAGCTTTTTTTAATGCTTCATAACATATTCCGTTTGAAAGCAAATCTTCTGCTTGGAATATAATATAACCACCATTTGCTTGTTGCAATAAACCAGATTTTAACATTGTATGGTCTGTTTTTAATGTACCATAATAATTTTCATATTCTAATTGCCCAAAAATATTATGATATGAATAATTTGAATCCATAATTACAGGAGCGCCTTCACGATTTGAATTATCAACAAAAAGGTTTACTCTATAATTTAAACAAGGGTCAGCCTTTTTGGGAACAGGACCTTGAGTAGGGTGTTGACTTTTTGTTTCATCTTCTAAAAAGTAAGGAATATTTTTTAATACATCTTGTTTAACATCATTTAAGAATTTATTAATTTTTTTATTTCTTTTATATTTTGATTTTAAAAAGTTAATATGAACATTTACTGTAAGAAGTGCAATGTTTGATTGCCATTCTGATATTTTCTTGTCAGATTGACGTTCAATGTCTTTAATTTTTCCAATAACTGTCATAATTTGTTCTTGAACTATAACAGATTTTTCTTCGTATTCTTTTTTAATATTTTCGTCTAATTTATCAAATTCTTCTTCTTCAATATTTTTGCCATTAACAATTGGCATCATATAAATACCATTTTGAGCAGATTTTACTTGGAAATTATATTTTGATGCGTTTTTGTTAAGTTCATCCATTAAGTTTTCTCTTTTTTCTTCAAATTCTTTTTTTATTAAAGCTTTCTCTTTTTCAAAGTCATCTGCATTAAATGTTTTTTGAATATCTTTTTTAATTTCTTTTATAAACCCATCCATAGATTCTTTAAATTCTTTTCCTTGACCTGCTGGTAAAGAGACACTTATTGGAGCATTAGGATCATCAAAATTATAAATATAACACCAATCATTAGGAGTTTTTTTCTTAGATGCAACTTGTTTTAAATAATTTTTAGTATACATTGTTTTTCCAACTCCACTTGGACCCTCAAGGTAAAGGTTATAACCTTTTACATCAATTTGAATTCCAAATTCTAAAGCGCTTATTCCTCTGTCTTGACCAATTCCTGTTGTTATTGATTCAAGTTCTTCTGTTGTTGTAAAATCAAATATGTTTGGATTGCATGTCATTTTTAAATCTTTATAATTTAATTCATTTTTATTTTTCATTAGTTTCCTCCATGTTTTTCTTAGTATTTCCTTGTGTATAAAATATAAACATATTTTATATTAGTTAAATAAATTTGTAAAGGATTTAAAATTAAAAATTTTAAAAAATGTAAAATAAAAATTGAACACTTGGTATAAACGACATAAAATCTCTTGCAATATTATACAATTAAATATATAATAGTAAAAAATTATTACTTATAAATAGGTGAAATTATGAATAAAACAAAAAGAAAAATATTTGAAGCATCTATGAAATTGTTTGCTGAAAAAGGCTATGATGCTACAAGTATAGAAGAAATAACAGCAACTGTTGGAGTTGCAAAAGGAACATTATATTATCATTTTTCAAGTAAGGAAGAAATATTTAATTTTTTAGTAGAAGAAGGAATTAAGCTTTTACAAAATAGTATAGACATAAAAACTTCAAAATTGCCAAACTATATAGATAAATTAAAAGCTATAATTTTAATACAAATTAAGATTGTTGTAAAATACGAAGATATAATTACAATTTTATTAACACAGTTTTTAGGTAAAAAAGCTAGAAACCAGAAATGTCAAAAATTAGTATATGAATACATAAATAAAATTGAAGAGATTGTAAAGGAAGGTATAAAAAAAGGACAAATAAAACAAGGAAATTCTCAAGCAATAGCATCAGAAATTTATGGATTAATATGCTCATCACTTGTTTATAAATTAAGAAACAATGGACAAATAGAAATAATGAAATTATATAAAGAATTTGAAAATACAATTATACAAGGCTTAAAAATAGATGAAAAGGGGAATAAATAATGAGAAAACCAGTACATGAATTTATGAAATTTGAAAATATTAAAGACATGTTACAAAAAACAGGTGAAAAATATGGCCAAAGGCCAGCTTATAAATTTAAAACAGAAAAGCCAAATGAATTTAAAATAATAACACATAAAGAGTTTAGAGAACAAATAAATGCACTTGGAACAGCTTTAATAGATATGGGGTTAAAAGACAAAAAAATTGCTGTAATATCAGACAATAGATATGAATGGGGATTAGCATATTTAGCAATAGTCGCAGGAACTGGTGTTGTAGTTCCTCTTGATAAAGCGCTTCCAAACAATGAAATAGAAAGTTTAATAAAACGTTCAGGAGTAGAAGCAATATTTTATTCTAATAAATATGATGAAATAATGAACAAATTAAAACAAGAAAATAGCACACAAATAAAATACTTTATTTCTATGGATTTAACTGAAAAAGAAGGGGACATATATTCTGAAACCGAACTTGTAGAAAAAGGAAACCAACTTATTAAAGAAGGAAACAGAGAATTCTTGGATGCTAAAATTGACAATGAAAAAATGGGAATAATGTTATTTACATCTGGAACAACAGCTATGTCAAAAGCTGTAATGTTATCACATAAAAATATAGTAAGTAATTTAATGGATATAGCGGCAACAATAAAAGTAGACGAAAATGATGTATTTTTATCATTTTTACCACTTCATCATACATTTGAATGCACAGTTGGATTTTTATATCCAATTTCGAAAGGTTCTGCAATAGCATTTTGCGATGGAATAAGACATATTGCAGAAAATATAAAAGAATATCAAGTTTCAGCTATGATTTCTGTTCCTATACTTTTTGAAGGAATGTATAAAAAAGTTATGAAAGGCATTGAAAAAAAAGGAAAATTAGAAACATTGAAAAAAGGAATGAAACTTTCTAACTTCTTATTAAAGTTTGGTATTGATATAAGAAAAAAATTATTTAAAGAAGTTCATGATACATTAGGGGGACATTTAAGACTACTTGTTGCTGGAGGAGCTGCATTAGACCCAGAAGCAGAAAAAGGATTTAATGACTTAGGATTTACAATGTACCAGGGCTATGGACTTACAGAAACCTCACCGGTTATTGCATCAGAAGATGATAAATATAGAAGATTAGGTTCTATAGGAAAGGCATTTCCAAGTTTAGATGTTAAATTAGACAATATAAATGAAGAGGGTATTGGAGAATTAATGGTAAAAGGCCCAACTACAATGATTGGTTACTACAACAATGAAGAAGCAACAAAAGAAACTATAGAAAGTGATGGCTGGTTACATACAGGGGACCTAGCAAGGATTGATAAAGATGGTTTTATTTTTATTAGTGGAAGAAAGAAATTTGTTATTGTCCTTAAAAATGGAAAAAATATATATCCAGAAGAATTAGAAGCACTTGTAAACAAAATTGAAGGAGTAAAGGAATCATTTGTATTTGGAAAGCCAGAAGATGATGGAGATTATAAAATTTCTGTTAAAATATTATATGATAAAGATATAATGGAAGAAAAGTATAATGCAAAAAATGATGAACAAGTAAAAGATGCATTATGGCAAGAAGTAAAAAAAATAAACAAAACAATGCCAGCTTACAAATATATAAGAGAGTTATACATAACACAAGAAGAATTTATAAAAACTACAACACAAAAAATAAAAAGAAACGAAGAAATGAAAAGAATATAATTAATAGTATAAAAATAGAAGGTTATAAAATTATATTGTCTAACTTTTTTAGGTTCAGTACAAAATAAGCTTCTATTTTTTTTGCAATATTGGTAAAACCCTAGGGAAATAGTAGTTACAATTTCTATATTCTTCCAAGGACTTTACATTAAATTTCAATAAATACTAATATACTTAAAAAGAAATTAGAAAAATATTGCTTGACAAATGTAACATAAATGTAATATTATTGTAACAAAAAAGTAAAGAAAAAATGAAAAAATCCTATTGTAGTTTTTTGCCTAATAATGTATAATAATAAGTGAAATTAAGATAAAAAGCAAATATGCGTAGGATAAAGGAGGGAAGTTTACAATGTCTAGATCTGGCATAGTAAACGTGAGAATGGTTATCACGGAAGAAAAAATATTATCTAATATAGAAAAAGTGCAAAAACTAATAAATCCAAACAGCAAAAAGCAAATAGTGCAACTAGAGGAAGATACTTATTTTAAGGATTTAATTGAATCAGTAAAAACATATTTAATTGAATACCCAAAAAAGAAAAACTTTCCTGCAAGTGTTTATAAAGCTGCTTACGGATTAGTAGAATATGCAACAAATCAATTTGAAGAAAATACAAAAAAAATAGAAGAATTAATTAGACAAAGGGAACAAAATATATCACTAGCTGGTGATTTAAAAGATTTAATAGAAGTAGTTGAAGAAAAAGAAAAAAATTGGAAAGAACAAGTAAAAAATGCTGAGGGTTCAATGCCTGAAGATATTATAGAAACATTAAATATAGTTGGAAAATGCAAAGATGTTGAATCTGAAGAATACAAAGATGCAATGAAACTATTAAATGCAAGAGTAAATAACCTAGAATCTAATTTACATATAGAAATTGATATGGAAAGAATTGAAGATAGATCAAAAGCATTAAGCTATATTGGTATAGAAGTAGCAGATGCACTTAAATCAATTCCAACACCAGTTGAAGAAGTAGAACAAAATATAGTAGAAGAAGTTGCAGTTCAAGAAGCTGAAACAGTTCAAGGACAACTTGCTGCACAAGAACAATATATGCAAGAAACAACATTTGAAGCAAAACCTACATTATGGCAAAAAATTAAAAATAGCAAAGTTGGTAGAGCAATTAGATATATTACAAAGATAAGATTAAGATTAGAAGTACCAGCAGGTCTACCAGAAGGTTCAACTCAACAAAACAATTAATTAGTAAATTATAAATGAAGTTAGATTACTCAGTCTAACTTCATTTATGTTTTAATTTATGCAAAATTAATTAATTTTTTTAAATTATAAAATTTTTTACATTAATTAGTCTAAATATATATTTGATGAATTGTAATAATTACAAAAAATAAAATATTTTTTAGAAAAGTATTGACAAGCTTAAAAAAATAGTTTATACTTTATCTTGCGTTAAGCAAGAAAATGACTATGCTCCCTTAGCTCAGTTGGTCAGAGCAACCGGCTCATAACCGGTGGGTCCAAGGTTCGAATCCTTGAGGGAGCACCATTTTTTTATTTAATATGGGTAGGTGGCCGAGTGGCTAAAGGCGGCAGACTGTAAATCTGTTCTCATTTGAGTACGATGGTTCGAATCCATCCCTGCCCACCAATGACGTTTCTATTTGAACGAATAGGACAGAGTTGATATAAAAATCAATCAGAAAATAAAATCTGGTTGATTTTTTTGCTGTTTAAAAACAATATTAAATTAAAAATAAATATTTTATATACTTAATTATAAAAATTATGATATAATTATAAAAAATTATTTTAGAGAGATATATGGGGGAAAAATAATGAATGAAGAAAGTCAAGAAAAAAAACAAAGGGAAGAACAGTATAAAGCATTAGTAGATTTCTTTAAAGAAGATTCACAAATAAAAAACACTTTAATGAGTATAGCGCCAAAAGCAAGTGATGAGTATAATGAAGATAGCAGAATGGAATATTTAGAACAGTTATATTCCGAACTAAATAATATAGAATTTAAAGTTATGGGAATATTAAAAAATTTTAATATGGAATCAGTATTGGCTGAAAGCTATAAAGAATATTTTAAAAAGGCAAAGGAAAATTTTTCAGAATTAGGTTATGGGAGCCAACATGAAAACTTATCAAAAATTTATCAAAAAATATTTACAGATATGAAACCACAATTAGTAGAAAAAGCCAAAAATACTTTTGCTGGTTATACGTTTTATGGTGGTTTAAGTGGCACATCACGTATAATAAATGAAGTTGGAAGCATAAATGAATTACTCCATATTATGCATTCATCAATAATAAATGACCAAGACCTTCTACAATCTATGCCAATTATTGGAACTAAAAAAAATGAATTTAGTTATAATATAGTTTTATATGGTGAAGAAAACAAAATTTCACAAGAAATATTTGAAAAATTTCCTAAAGATTTAGATGTAGGAGATACAGATATAGTTTCTATGGAAGATAGAACATTAATGATGATAAGAGATAGAGGACATGCATTAACCATAGATATAGATTCTTTAGAAAAAGACAATGTTGTTGTTAACTATTTTGTGCCTAAAATATGTAATAAAGAAATGGTAAAAGCTTTACCAGGAATTAATCCTAGCAGCATAACAAAAAATGGCGCAGTCGGGACTTTTGATTTAAAAAAAGGTGATATTAAAAAAATATTTGATTTTATTGGTAAAGTTCCTACAGATATGGATATGCCAGAAATTGGAGTACAATATAACAATTCGGCAGTTTTTAAAGAAGAAAATAACGTAGAAAATGAACCAAAAGAAAATGATATTTTAACTGATTCTAAAAATGAAGCTTTATTTAATGAAGCAGATGCAAATAGTTTGGCTTCTGATAGAAAATTAGGGGAAGTAAAAAATGCGTTTTATAAATTAAAAGAATTTATAAAATCAAAAAATATATCTAAACAAAAAGGAGAAGAAAAAGAATAAAATGACAAAAGAAGAAGATGTGGTAAAAGAAACTCTATATATTTTAAATTACTTTAATTCTAATTTTGTTGCTAAAATACCAAATAATTTTTTAGAGAAACTTAAAAAAATAGCTAAAACATCTAAAATTAATGTAAATATAGATAAAAGCAAAAAATTAGAAGAACAAAAAATATCTGAAGATTGCAAAGATTTAATATCTTTAATTTATTATAATTATGTAGCAAGTAAAGAAGAAAAAAAAGAAATTTTAGATAATTGGATTAAAAATGAGAAAAAATACCAAAATGAGTTAAATGAAAAATATAATGCTAATGATATTTTTAAAAATATTAATAATAAAAAAAATAAAGCAATTAATAACATTGAAAAAGATAATAGTGCAAATCTTCCACAAATAGTCGAAGAACACGGATTTATAAAAAATATTTGGAAGAAGATAAAAAAAATATTTAGTAAAGATTGATTTTGTTAAATGTTTTATTACTATCAAAAAGGTATAATATGGATTATTTTTACATTTATCTTAAGCATAAATCCTTTAAAAAGTAAAAGATAGAATATTAATAACATTAAAAATTTTTGCCTCGAAAGAGGCCTTTTTTATTGCAGAAAATTTCAAACAAAAAATTAAACAAAAATAGGATATTGTTAAAATTACTATAGTAAATAACTATGTTTTTTAATTTATATAAATATTGAAATTTTTAACTTAATATAGTAAAATATAGAAAGTAAAAAAGGAGAAAGAAAATGTTATTAAAAGATATAAAAGATAAAATACCATTTCCAAATAATAAAATAAAAGTATATTCATTTGTTGGACCATCTGGAACAGGAAAAAGTTACAGAGCCCAAATGGTAGCAAGTGAAAGAAATATAGAATTTATAATAGATGATGGACTTTTAATAAATAATAATCAAGTAGTAGCAGGAGAGTCAGCCAAAAAAGCACCAACAAAAATAGAAACAGTAAAACACGCATTATTTTATAAGGAAGAAGAAAAACAAGAAATAACCAAAGCATTAAAAAAATATAAACCACAAAGCATATTAATACTTGGAACATCAGATGGAATGGTAGACAAAATTGCAGCAAACCTTGGACTTCCAGAAATATCAGAAAGAGTATATATTACAGATGTTGCAACAGAGCAAGAAATGCAAACTGCAAGAAAAATAAGAGTAACAGAAGGAAAACATGTAATACCTGTGCCAACATTTGAAATAAAAAAAGACTTTTCAGGGTATTTGCTAGACCCACTTCAAATATTTAAATCAAAAGGAAGAGGACAAAAACCATATATTTCAGAAAAATCTATAATAAGACCAACATTTAGCTATTTAGGAAATTTTACAATATCAGATACAGTATTTAGACAAATTTTAGATTATTTAGCAAACAATACTAAAGCAATAAATAGGGTTATGAAAACAAGGGTAGACAATTTAGGAGAAGGCGTAGACATATACATGGAAGTCGAAGTTGTGTATGGATTTAATGTTATGGAGGGGTTAACATATTTTAAACAAAAAGCTAAAAAGGAAATAGAAAAATTAACAGCAATGAATGTAGTAAGGCTAGAAGTAATTGCCAAAAGTGTATATGTACCAGAAAAAAAGGAGGAAAAATAAAATGTCATTTATAGTAGCAATAGATGGACCAGCTGGAAGTGGAAAAGGAACAGTAACAAAATTAGTAGGAGATGAATTAGGGTTAATAAACATAGACACAGGAGCAACATATAGATGTGTAGCATTAGAAACATTAAATAAAAATATTCCGATAGAAAATAAAGAAGATATAATAAATTTATTGGATAAAATTAACATAGAATTTAAAACTGAAAAAGATGTACAAAAGGTCTATTTAAATGGAGAAAATGTCACAACAAAAATTAGAAGTAAAGAAGTATCAAAAATAGTATCACAAGTATCTAGTATAAAAGAAGTAAGATTCAAAATGGTAGATTTACAAAGACGCTTAGCAGAGGGAAAAGACGTAATTATGGAGGGAAGAGATATAGGAACATATGTATTTCCAAATGCAAATGTAAAAATATATTTAGATGCAACAGCAGAAGAAAGAGCTAAAAGAAGATATTTACAAAATCAAGAAGCAAAAATAGAAATGGAATATGATGAAATTTTGCAAAACATAAAAATGAGAGATAAAAATGATATGGAAAAAGAAATTGGGGCATTAAAGAAAGCTCCAGATGCAGTATACATAGATTCAAGCAATCTAAGTATAACACAAGTAAAAGACAAAATTATTGAAATTATTAAGGAGAAAAAATAAAACATGAAGAATTTTTTTAAGGCAATTTGCCGTGGTATAGTAAAAGGGGCAATAATTGCATATTGTAAAATTGTATATAGAATGAAAGTTGTTGGAAAAGAAAATATACCCCAAAAAGGTCCAATAATAATATGTGGAAACCATAGAAGTTTTTTAGATCCGCCATTAATCGAAGTAACATGTGGTAGATATTCAAGATTTTTGGCAAAAGAAGAATTAACAAAAAATAAATTTTTAGCATTTTTAGGTTATGTATTTGATGCAATACTTGTAAAGAGAGATTCAAAAGAAATTGTGGCATTAAAAGAATCATTACAAACACTTAAAAATGGAGATTGTTTGGCATTGTTTCCAGAGGGAACAAGAAATGGAATTGCTAAAGGAGAAAAAGTAAAAGATGGTGCAGCATTTTTTGCGGTAAGAAGCGGAGCACCAGTAATTCCGTGTGGAATAAAAGGTGGGGAAAAAGGTAATAGAAAAGTCGTTATTACATATGGAAAACCACTTGATTTTAGCCAATATAAAGGCTGTAAAGATAAAGAAGTATTAGATAAAATAACAGAAGAAATAATGAGTAATATTTTGGAACTTGCAAAATAAAAATTGCCACTAGTTCCGGGTTTAATTGGCAATAATATATTATTTTTTACACCTTGGTGTCGCAACCAATTTAATAAAATTTTATATGTTGGTTGCTCCAATTCGCACTCGTGCTAAGCACTCGTTTGGTCGCTTACGCGGTGCAACAAACTAATATATTATTGCCAATTAAACCCGGAACGGGTGGCAATTTTGTGCTATTAAATCTAGGAATAAATGGCAATTAAAAAAATGAAAAGAACTCCCAAATGTAAGGAGTTCTTTTAAACCTCTGTATATGACAAGAGGAAAATTAAACTTTTTTGAATTCACAAGTTACCAAAGTTAAACAATGTAAAACTTCGCTTCCATCAAGAGTTTTTACAGATGTACACGAAATAGATACACTTCTGGATATCTCATATAAGTAATTTTTATCAATGTACTCTTTTATTTTACCATTGATTTTGTCTTCTTCTGGATAGTCATCTTGGGATGTGAATAAAAATGTGTGGAACATATAAATACCTCCGCCATATAAGGGCTTTTTAATTGTTATGTGATGAAATACCACGCGTATATATTTATTATAACAAGTTTTATGTAAAATGTCAAAAATACAATCAAGAATTAAAAAGACAAGAATTAAAAAATTGCCAATTAAACCCGGAACGGGTGGCACAAGAATTAAAAAATTGCCAATTAAACCCGGAACCAGTGGCAATTTTTAACTATTTGACAAATAACAAAATTTGTTATATAATAATTGAAGTTTTTTAAGAGAAAATGGACGTTTTTCAAAAAAAGCATTGAAAAACGTCTTAAGTTATGAAAAGGGGTAATAAAATGAACAATAAAAACATTAGAAACATAGCAATAATTGCGCACGTTGACCATGGAAAAACCACATTAGTTGATGCCATGTTAAGACAAAGCCACATTTTTAGAGAAAATGAACAAGTACAAGAAAGAGTAATGGATTCAAATGACCAAGAAAAAGAAAGAGGTATTACAATTCTTTCAAAAAATACTTCTGTAATGCATGGTGATGTAAAAATAAACATTGTTGATACACCAGGACATGCTGATTTTGGAGGAGAAGTTGAAAGAGTTTTAAAAACAGTAGATGGAGTTTTACTTTTAGTAGATGCATTTGAAGGGGCAATGCCTCAAACAAGAGAAGTTTTGAAAAAATCTTTAGCATTAGGTTTAAAACCAATAGTTGTAATTAATAAAATTGATAGACCTGGAGCTCAACCAGAAAAAGTTGTTGACCAAGTAATTGAATTATTTATAGAATTAGATGCAACAGATGAACAATTGGATTTCCCAGTAGTATATGCATCAGCAAAAAACGGTATTGCAAAAATGGATTTAGCAGATGAGACAACAAACTTAGATTGTTTATTTGAAACAATAATAAATACTATTCAAGCTCCAAACTGTGATGAAGAGGGTCCAGCACAAATGCTTGTATCTAATATTGATTATGATGATTATGTTGGAAGAATTGCGGTTGGTAGAGTTGAAAGAGGAATTATAAAAGTTGGAATGCCAGTTTCTATATGTGGAAAAGAAGACAAAATTTCTCAAGGAAGAATTGCTAAAGTATATACACATGTTGGACTAAATAAAGTAGAAGTAGAAGAAGGAAAAGCAGGAGATATTATAGAGCTTGCAGGAATTCCTGATATTAATATAGGAGATACAATTTGCGATTTTAATAATCCTGAAAAAATTCCTTTTGTTGATATAGATGAACCAACAGTATCTATGACATTTAGTGTAAACAATGGACCATTTGCTGGAAAAGAAGGTCAATTTATTACATCAAGACATATTAGAGATAGATTATTTAAAGAATTAGACAGAAATGTTTCATTAAGAGTAAAAGAAACAGATTCACCAGACTCATTTGAAGTTTCAGGAAGAGGAGAGCTACATTTATCTGTATTAATAGAAACAATGAGAAGAGAAGGATTTGAATTATTAGTTTCAAGACCAAAAGTTATATTTAAAGAAATTGATGGTGTAAAATGTGAGCCAATAGAACTTTTAGTTGTAAATGTACCAGATGATTGTGTTGGAAATGTAATTGAAAAACTAGGTAGAAGAAAAGCAGAAATGGTAAATATGGAACCAGCAGAAGCAGGACATACAAAAATTGAATTTAAAATTCCTGCAAGAGGTTTAATAGGCTATAGGACAGAATTCTTAACAGATACAAAAGGTGAAGGAACAATGAACCATATATTTGACAGCTATGAACCATTTAAAGGCGAAATTCAAGCTAGAGTTAGAGGAACAATTGTTGCTTTTGAAAATGGAAAATCTGTAACCTATGGACTATATAATGCACAAGATAAAGGAGAATTATTTATAGGACCTGGTGTTGACGTGTATGAAGGAATGATAGTTGGATTAAACTCAAGAGGTGAAGATTTATCAATAAATGTATGTAAAGAAAAACACTTAACAAACACTAGAGCTTCAGGATCAGATGATGCACTTCGTTTAGTTCCACCAATTCAAATGTCACTAGAAAAAGCAATAGAATTTATCCAAGATGATGAATTAGTTGAGGTTACTCCTAAATCAATTCGTTTAAGAAAGAAAATTTTGGATAGTAAAGAAAGAGAAAGAGCTGCTAGAAATAGCAATAAATAAAAAGAATTGGCGACAAAATAAATTTGTCGCCAATTTTGGATGTTATTTTTTAGGCAAAACAAGAATTTTTCCACCGCCTATTCCGCAAAAAATTCCGAAAATAGGAGTTTTACCAACAACTTTCTTGCTTATTTTGCCATTTTGCAAAATATAGCAACCAGAAGTGGTAGTTGCAGCCTTCCTTATTTCTGCCCTTGGAGCAAAAATAAAGCTGTCAAAGGTATACGGTGCTAGAGTACAGGTAAGCATTTCTTCATCTTTTTTTGATAGAGAATAGTTATTTTGCTTTACCCGAAATAAAATGTTAGAAATTGTCATTATAATAATCATCCTTTCTTAAAATTAAATAATTCTAACATCTAAATTATAACATATTTTACATAAATAATCAAATTTAAAATTGAAAGGAGAAAATCGTATAGTAAATATATGTACTTTATACGAGAAATAAAAATGAATCAAAAAGAATTAGAAAAAATAAAAGAAAAAGCATTAGAAGAACATATACCAATAATAATGGATGATACATTAGAAGTAATTGCTAAATATTTAAAGCAAATAAAGCCAAATAGAATACTAGAAATTGGTGCAGCTGTTGGTTATTCTGCTATGTGTTTTTCAAATTTTTTAGCTCCAAATGGAGTAATAGATACCATTGAAAGAGATGAAGAAAGAATAAATCAAGCAAAAATTAATTTTAAAAATGTAGAAGTAGAAGACAAAATAAATTTATATGAAGGAGATGCCGTAGAAATTTTACCTACATTGAACCAAAAATATGATGTTGTTTTTATAGATGCAGCAAAAGGAAAATACCCATTTTTCTTAAAGGAATCTTTAAGAATGATAAAAAAAGATGGGGTTATTTTTGCAGATAACATATTATATAAAGGATATGTAATGAGCGACTATAACAAACATAAACAAAGGACTGCTGTAAGAAATTTAAGAGAATATATAAAAGAAGTATCTGAAAATCCAAATTTAGAAACCGAAATTTTAGAAGTTGGAGATGGACTTGCAATAAGTAAAATAAAATAAAAAACACTCGCCTAAGAAATGATTCTTTTGGCGAGTGAATTTTTTTTGGCACTTTTTATCTGGTTAATAAGTTTTCTGCCGTTTAAGGATTTGTAAGCCTTCCTGCAAACCAATAAAATCGTAAACCTTGCCATCTGGTGATATTCCATAACCTGGAATATGAATTTTCTCTGGTTCGAATTCAAATGTAGATGAACTGTATTTTTTCATTTTATATTTATCATGGTTTGCGTCTCCGCTTTCAGCATGGACGTGCATTGCAAACGTTCTAATCTGTACCTCAAAATATTCACCGGTTGTTGCTTTAAAAAGCAGGTGAAGCGACTGATAGCCATTTTCCTTTGGATTAAGAAAGTAATCTTTTACAAAAGATTTAAAATCCTTTGCTATTCCTGATTTCTTTGGAATTAAGATTTCAGGATGTTTTTCCAATGAAAAATTACTAGTATTAGAGGTTTCGAGCTCACAAAGAGTTAAACCCTTCTCCAGACTAAAACGAATAATTTCATTTGCTATTTTGTAGCATGTACTAACCAAACTTTGAGTATTTTCACCAAAAATAACAATCCTAAACGCAAACTGGTCACGCAGAAGATCCAAAGATCTTTTTTCAGACATAAGCTTCTGAATCTTTTTCTCAAAAGATAACAAAGACTTTAGTCTTCCATCTATAACGAAACGAACATCTTTGAAATTTTTATCAATGAGACTATAAATTTCGTTAAAGTTTTTTCTCATGCGATACAGCAGATTTTTGTCTGTTTTGCTTTTTCGGTATTCAGCAAGCTTGTTCGCATGAATAAGATTGTTGTAGTCTTTGGTGTCTCTTAGCTCTTTTTCAAACCGCTTAATTACATCAGGTATATCTTTGCCAGAGTACAGTGCCTGTAATAGTAAATCGTTTTTCATAAAAAGAAAATCCCTCCTATTGTTAAAATTTTTTAAAACAAATTTACATAACTAAATTATACCATTTTTTGTATATATAGTCAAATTAACAGTTCACACAAAAAACACCAAATAACAATAAAAAGATAACAAATAAAATATAATATATGCATATACTAAAGATATAAGAAGAAGGAGATGAGTATATGCCAAAACATCCTAAAGAAGAAAGTCTTTTAAAAATAAACAATTTTTTACAAGGAAAAGAAGAAGTAAAAGTAGAAGAAGAAACATTTAAAAAATTAATGTTTATATATTCAGTGGCAATGAAAGAATTAGTAACAAAAGTAGAAATATTAAAAGAAGAATTTGAAACGTTTTATAATTATGAATTAATAGATCATATAAATACAAGAATAAAAAAGCCAGAAAGCATAATGAAAAAACTAGAAAAAAAAGAATGTAATTATACTTATGAGCAGATGATAGAAAATGTAAATGATATAGCTGGAATAAGAATAATATGTCCGTTAAAAAAAGACATCTTTTCAATAAGAAACATAGTAACAAAATTACCAGGAATAAAAGTATTAAAAGAAAAAGACTATGTTACAAAACCAAAGGAAAGTGGCTATTCAAGCTATCATTTAATTTTAGAAGTACCAGTTACACTATCACAGCAACAAATATATGTAAAAGTAGAGGTGCAAATTAGAACACTTGCAATGGATTTCTGGGCAAATATAGAGCACAAAACAAAATATAAAACAGAAGGTAAAATAAGCAAAAAAGAATCAAAACAATTAATTTCATATGCAAAAGCAATAAATAAAATAGACAATAATATGATGATTTTAAGCAGCAAATAAAAAATAACAACATATAATAAACCATAGGAGGCCAAAAAATGGAATTTGTTTTAAATACAATATTTTGGACATTAGCTTTTTATGGTTTATATGAATTAATAAAAAATATTTTGTACATAAGTGAATATACAAAATTTAAGGCAAAAGGAATATATTTAATAATTGCTGTAAAAAACCAGGAAGATAAAATAGAAGGATTTCTACGTTCAAGCTTGTTTAAAATTTTATATGGAAAAGAAGAGTATATAAAAAACATTATTGTGGCAGACTTAAAGTCAGATGATAAAACAAAAGAAATTGCAAAAAAAATGTCTGAAGATTATGAGCAATTAAAAGTAATAAGTTGGAAAGAATGTAAAGATATTATAGACAATCTTGACCAACCATAAATAATTGTTGAAAATGTGGTATATATGTGATAAACTAAACAAAAATAAAACAAGGAGAAACAAGTGGAACTAGAAGGAGAAATAGAAGATATAATTTATCAAAATGAAGTTAATAGTTATGCCATTGTAAATTTGGGCTTAGAAGAAGAAATAATTACAATAGTTGGTTATCTTCCATTTATAAATGTAGGAGATACATTAAGAGTATATGGAAAATATGTTGAACATAAAGAATATGGTAGGCAATTTAAAGTAGATACATTTGAAAAACTAATGCCCAAAACACTAGGATCACTTCAAAGATACTTAGCAAGTGGAAGCATAAAAGGAGTAGGAGAGGCAACAAGTAAAAGAATAGTAGATAAATTTCAAGAAGAAACAATACATGTTTTAAAATATGAGCCAGAAAGATTAGCAACAATAAAAGGGATATCAGAAAAAAAGGCAAAAGAAATATGTGAAAGCTTTGTAGAAAACTTTGAAATGTGGCAAATAGTTGGATTTTTAGAAAGATTTGGCTTAGGAGCAGAACATGCCAAAAAAGTATACAAACAATTTGGTTTAAATGCAATAGAAGAAATAGAAGCTAATCCATATTTATTATTAGATATAGCAAGAGGCGTTGACTTTAAACAAATAGACAAAATGGCACTAGACCTTGGAATTGAAAGTGAAAACGAGAAGCGTATAAAAAGTGGAATAAAATATGGATTAATAAGAATTACTTACAATGGGCATTGCTGTACATTAAAAGAAAATTTAATTCAATTTACAATGACACTTTTAAATGTTACAAGAGAGCCAGTAGAAAATGCATTAATAACACTAAAAGCCAAAGACGAAATTATAATAGAGAAAAGAGAAAAAGAAGAGTGGGTTTATTTATACGAATATTATAAAACAGAAGAAGGAATAGCAAATAGAATAATTACATTAAATAATTTTAAAAATATAAAATATATAAAAAATATTGAAAAAGAGTTAAAAAAAGCAGAAGAAAAAATAGATATAGAGTTATCGGAAAAACAAAAAGAAGCAATAAAACAAGTAAATGAAAATAATGTTACAATTATTACAGGAGGACCAGGTACAGGAAAAACAACAATAATAAAAACAATAATAGACATATATGAACAAAGAAAAAACAAAGTTGTACTTTGTGCCCCAACACGGACGAGCTGCAAAAAAAATGACAGAAACAACAGGAAAAGAAGCCTCAACATTACATAGACTTTTAGAAATAGGAAAAGTAGATGATGATGACTTAGTTAAACAATACAATTATGAAGGATCACCAATAGATGCAGATGTAATAATTGTGGACGAGCTCTCAATGGTTGATATGTTTTTAATGAATTATTTATTAAAATGTATTTATAAAGGAACAAAGTTGATACTAGTTGGGGACAGTGATCAGCTTGCATCTGTTGGACCAGGAAGTGTACTTAAAGATTTAATTTCGTCAGAAAAAATAACAACAATACATTTAGATAAAATTTTTAGACAAGCAGCAAAAAGTAAAATAATTTTAAATGCACATAGAGTTAATAGTGGAGAAGAATTTTTAAGTAAAGAAGAACAAGAAGGGTTAAACCAAGACTTTTTCTTTATAGAAGAGCAAAATCAACAAAAAATGTTAGAACAAGTAATTTCACTATGTACAGGTAGATTAAAAAAATATGGAAATTATGATTTTTTTCAAAATATTCAAGTATTAACACCAACTAAAAAAGGGTTACTTGGAACAAAAGAGTTAAATAAATCATTGCAACAAGCTCTAAATCCTAATAATGGAAGTAAAAAAGAAAAAATAAGTAATGGAGCAACATATAGAGTTGGAGATAGAGTAATGCAAATAAAAAATAATTATGATATATACTGGGAAAAAGACACTATAAAACAAGAACAAGGAAGCGGAGTGTTTAATGGAGAAACAGGAACAATAACAAATGTAAGCGATACAGAAAAAACAGTAGAAGTAAAATTTGACGATGAAAAAATTTGTTTATACGAATTTTCAGAGTTAGAGCAAATAGAACATAGTTATAGCATAACAATACATAAAGCACAGCGGAAGTGAGTTTGATGTAGTAATAATGGTAATACCACAAGCATCACCAATGTTACTTACAAGAAATTTATTATATACTGGAATTACAAGAGCAAAAAAATTATTAATAATTATTGGAAGAAAACAAATAGTAAACTTTATGATACAAAACGTAGACAGTAAAAAAAGAAATACGGGCTTAGAATATAAACTAAGAAATATTGAGGTGTAAAAATATTATAAAAACATTATTAGATATACTATTTCCACAAGTTTGTGGAATTTGTGGAAAACTAAGTGGAAACTCATTATGTAAAAAGTGTGAAATATTACTAAAAAAGCAATCAAAATTTGAAATATATGAAAATGATTCACTAGAAAATTATTTTGATGAACATATGTATTTTTTTAAATATGATGGAATAATAAGAAAAGTAATATTAAACTACAAATTTAAAGATAAAGCTTATTTATATAAAACTATTTCAAATTTTTTAATAAAAAATAAAGAATTTTGTGAAAAAGTAAAAAGTTATGATATAATAATGCCAGTTCCAATAAGTAAAAAAAGGTTTAAAGAAAGAGGGTATAATCAAAGCCTTTTAATAGCTAAACATATAGCACAAAATTTAAAGATAAACCTAGAAAATAATTGCTTATATAAACACAAAAATATAATAGAACAAAGTAAACTAAACAAAGAAGAAAGAGCAGAAAATATAAAAGGTGTTTATAGCATAAAAAACGAAGAAAAAATAAAAAACAAAAAAATTTTATTAATAGATGATATATATACAACAGGAAGTACTGTTAACGAATGTTGTAAAATGTTAATTAAGGCAAATTCAAACAAAATTGGAGTATTAACAATTGCAAAAGATTAAGGGGGAGAAAGATGGAAGATTTAGTAGAAAGTATTTTAGATTATGTAAGGTCAGACTATACAGACTATGCCGTTATGCTAAATGGAGAATGGGGAGCACGGAAAAACTCATTTCTGGAATAACAAAATAAAGAAAAAGATAGAAAGTATGCAATTAAATGGCAAAAGATATACAACAATATATATGTCATTATATGGAATCTCCAACTTAGAAGAAATAAGCAAAAAAATATTTATAGAAACTACACAACTAATGGACAAAAATCTAAGAAAATTTATGGACACACATGGACAAACTTCAATTCCTGAATATGCAAAAACAGGAATTGACATGGCCAATTTATTTGGTGTAACCAAAAATGGCGACAAAATGAACTATGCTGATTTTTTTGCAACAGATGATAAAGTTTTATGTTTTGATGACTTAGAAAGAGCAAATGTAGATGTTATAGACATTTTAGGTTATATTAATAATTTTGTTGAACATGATCATATAAAAACAATAATTATATGTAATGAAAAAGAATTATCTACAAAATTTAAAAGCAATAACATAGAAATGAAAACATTTATTGCAACATATCTTTTAGACAAACAAAATGAATTAAATAAAAAAGACATGCCAATGGTAGAAAAAATACAAGATAAAATAGAGCATGTTTTTGACAAGGCAAATGATTATGAAAGAATAAAAGAAAAATTAATAGGTGAGACTTTTGAATATGCACCAAAATTTGACTATATTATAAATGGAATTCTTATGAGATATGAAGACAATCCAGATTTAATAAGATTTTTAAGAGAAAACACAAGACTTATAATAACAACATTTAATAGAAGCGGAACAAGAAATTTAAGAATTTTAAAACACGCTTTAAACGATTTTGAAAAAATATTTGAAATGATAAACAAATCATATCAAAACACAAGCCATAGAGTAATGCAGACAATGCTTATTTTTACTATTGCTGTATCATTTGAAATAAAATCAGGAAGAATAACCAAAGACAAATTTATAAATATAAAAGACAATGAAGAGTACAAGTCAATATTAGTATCTTCAAGGGTTTTGATGGACAACAGACAATTTTATATAAAAGAATTTGACAATAACTATTATTACAATTTTAAATCAGAATATAGATTCTTTAAATTTATAGAATATTATGTTAGAACAAGAATATTTGACATGAAACTATTTAAAGAAAATATGGATGCAATAAGAAACACTGTAGATACCGAAAATCTTCCTGCATATAGAAGGTTACTTACTGAGGAATATTGGAAAATTCCAGATGAACAGTTCAATGATGTAATAGAAGAAATACTTGAAGATGTAAAAGAAGGAACAATTCCATTAATGGACATGGTAAAAATATTTGCATATTTTAGTTATTTTTCAAGAAGACAATTAATCAATTATGATTTAAAACATTTAAAATCAATATTTTTTGATGGAATGAATAAATCTTCTTTACATTCAGAATACTGCAAAAATGTAGAAGAAGAGCTTGGAAAAATAGCAATAGAAGAAGTTGCAGAAGATATGGAAGAAATTCTAAGCCATTTTAATAAATTAAATGGTCAATTATTAGATAAATATTATAAAGAAAAAGCAGACAAAATATTTAAATGCATACCAATGAAAATGGAAATATTTTATGAGAAATTTGATAAAGAATGCATGAAAATACCTATTTTTAAATATTATGATCCTTACCAATTATTCCAAAGAATATCATGCAGTAGTAACGAAGATATTGTTAGAATTAAAGAAAAATTAATAATTAGAGCAAATAAGCATCCAAAAGAAATTGAAGCAGAAATGAAAAATATAAGCCAATTAAAACAAATAATTGATGACTATTTAAAAGGCAAAGAACAAACAATAAAAATTGTAATGCTAAGCGATTTAGCAAAAGAATTGGGTTATATACTTGACAAATACAAAGTAACAGAAGTTACTGAAAATGAAGAAAAATAAAAAATAAAATAACATGTATAATTTTTTCCTAAATTGTCATAATAAGATTATAAATAAAACAATTGTAAATTAGAGGAGGAAATTATATATGAAAGCAACAGGTGTTGTTAGAAGAATAGATGATTTAGGAAGAGTAGTAATTCCAAAGGAAATAAGAAAAACTCTTAGAATAAAAGAAGGCGACCCATTAGAAATTTTTACAGATAGAGAAGGGCAAGTAATATTAAAAAAATATTCACCAATAGGTGAACTTTCAGAATTTGCAATAGGTTATGCAGAAACTTTGTCAAAAACAACAGGACATATTGCATGTATTACAGATAAAGATACAATAATTGCTGTTTCTGGTGGCTCTAAAAAAGAATTTTTAGAACAAGATGTTAGCCAAGAGCTTGAACAATTAATGGAAGACAAAGAAGTTTATACAAGTAAAGACAATAAGGACATGTCAATGCCTATTACCAAAAATGATAATGGACAAAGACAATATAATTCACAAGTTGTATACCCAATTATTTCAAATGGTGATACTATTGGTTCTGTTATTTTAATGTCTAAAGATGCAAATGTGAAAATGACAGATGTAGAAAAAAAGGTTGCACAATCTGCAGCAACATTTTTAGGAAGTCAAATGGAAATATAAATAAAAAAACAAGTTAACTTTTATTAAAAAATAAATTTTAACTTGTTTTTTTATTTGATAATCCGAACTATATAATCGATGGTAGTTTTATAATATTTGGCTAAGGTAATAAGATGCTGTGTTGGTATTGTGCGTTTTTCACTTTCATATTCTGAATAATATTGTTGTGAAATGCCAAGTAAATTAGCCACATCTTTTTGAAGCATATCACTATCTTCTCTTAAATCTCTAAGTCTTTTAAATTTCAATTTTTCCTCCTAAAATAATTGTTTTAATTATTTTATCAAAAAACAAATGCGTAGGTAGAAGATACATAAAATATCGTGTAATTTATAATCTACTAGTAAATGTTTATCAAACAATTTATGATATTATATTTCTATTACAAATATATTATATTTATATTAAAATTATATATCTGCTTGAAAAAGAAGGGTGGAAAATTTATAATAAAAGTGACACACAATAAATTATGTATAAAACATAGAATAGGAGTAAATGAATGAAAAAACAAAAATTAATGATAAATAAGAATAAATTTGGAGAATCTAAAGCTGTAACATTAATAGCTTTAGTCATAACCATAATTGTACTTCTAATACTAGCAGGAGTAGCAATTGCAATGCTAACGGGGGAAAATGGAATAATAAGTAAAGCAATGCAAGCAAAAACTAAGACAGAAGATTCAAAAGAAACAGAAGAAGCGGGATTAAAGGAAATAGAAAATTATATAAATGGAAAAAGTGCAGAAGCAGGAGTTGTGATACAAGATTTAAAATCTATAAAAAGTGATGGAACAGAAGGAGAAGTAATAGGAGAAAAGGTATCAGATGGAGCAGGAGGCGTAGTACCGATACCAAGTGGATTTTATTATGTAGGTGGAACAGCCAAAAGTGGAACTGTAATATCAGATAATTTAGCAGATAAAGATAAATATAAAGGACAAGAATTAGTAGGAACAGATTTAAGCGGAAATCAATTTGTATTTATCCCAGTAAATGGAATAGATTTAAAATATGAGCAAGACCACAAATATGATGGAAAATATGAATATGCATATACAACAGAGCTTTCAGGTTATACAAGTCAAAGTGACTGGAGTGATGATTCAGGAGAATCAACAAGTGTAAAAAACTATGGAGGATTTTTTATAGGAAGATATGAAGCAGGGTATCCAGATGAAATAAAAGAAGGAACAATAGTTAAAACTAAGGATTCAGCAACAGGAAAAGTTCCAGTAAGTAAAGCAAGAGTTGTGTCATGGAATTTAGTAAGTCAAACAGTTGCAAAAACAGCATCAGAAAGTATGTACAATACAGATGATTCAAAAGTAAAAAGTAAATTAGTAGATAGTTACGCATGGGATACAACATGCAAATGGCTTAAAAATAGTGAAGTAATAAAAGAAGATAATTCAGGAAAAATAAATAGTACAAATTATGGAAATTATGATAATTCAACATTTGCTATACCAAAAGGAACATTGTATACCAAACATATTTATTTAACAAAATAAAAGGATGGAGTATCATCAAGTTGGTATTTCTGGAGAGGTGGTCAAGAAAAATATAGTTATGGTATAGTAAATGATGAAAATGGAATGAAGGTAGGAGTAAAAAAAGGAGAGATAGTACCAGAAAATGCAACAAAGCCAGAAGGTGCGGAAGATGCAGCAAGCAATTATTATACAGCAGAAGGAAGAATAGAAATAGCAACAGGGTCAAGTGATAATACAAGAATAAACAATATATATGATTTAGCAGGAAACGTGTGGGAATGGACAACAGAAACAAAGACAAGAAAGAATAATGATAATAGCACAGATTATACATTCGCTGTATTGCGTGGAGGGAGCTTCAACAACAATGATTCTAGATACCCAGTTGTTTCTCGTAGCGGTGGCCATACTGTTGGTAATGCTACTGTTAACTTTGGTTTTCGTACTGTACTTTATATAAAATAACTAAAAAACAGTAATATTAATAGATGGACATCTATTGTGAGTGGGATAAGGCCTTCATTCTAATCTGAGTAATTTGAAAAAGGAAGAAGCATAATTAAACAAAGTATTTTACTTATTGTATTGGTTCAAAAGTGCCATACACTTTAGAAAGACAATTTGTAGATATAGATATTAGTGATGCTAATGGGGCTGATTTTTATGTAGGGCTTAATAATTGCGACTGCGATATATATATTTATAAAATTTGGTTTGATTAAATTTACTTAATAACTTAGGTATATACGAAAAAGCAAGAAATATTCTTGCTTTTTGTGTTATATTATAGTAAAATAAGAAAAACAAAAATAGAAATAAAAAAGGAATTTGGATTACTTGAAAAACAATATAAATTTGAAAAAGTGAGGAAGGAAGTTAGAAATTATGAAAGCAATAGAAATAAGAAACAAATACCTAAAATTTTTTGAATCAAAAGGACATAAAATAATACCATCAGCACCGTTAATACCAGAGAACGACCCATCAGTATTATTCACAACAGCAGGAATGCAACCATTAGTACCATATTTATTAGGAGAAAAACACCCAGAAGGAACACGTCTTACAGACTATCAAAAATGTGTAAGAACAAACGACATAGAAGAAGTTGGAGACAATAGACATCTAACATACTTTGAAATGCTAGGAAACTGGTCACTTGGTGACTACTTTAAAGAAGAATCAATTCAAATGAGTTTTGATTTTTTAACAAAAGAGTTACAAATACCAGTAGAAAAATTATCAGTAACAGTTTTTGCAGGTGATGAAGATTGCCCAAGAGATGAAGTGGCAGCTAATTGCTGGAAAAAAGCCGGAATATTAGATGGTCATATTTATTATTATGGAAAAGATGACAACTGGTGGATTGCAGGAGAAGAAGGACCATGTGGACCAGATACAGAAATGTTTTACGATACAGGAAAACCAGCATGTTCAGACAACTGCCAGCCAAGTTGCGACTGTGGTAAATATGTTGAAATATGGAATAATGTATTTATGGAATATTTTAAAGACAAAAATGGAAACTATACAAAATTAGCCCAAAAGAATGTAGACACAGGACTTGGACTTGAAAGAATGGCAATGTTACTACAAGGAAAAGAAACACCATTTGATACAGAACTATTTAAACCAGTAATGGACAAACTTTTAGAACTACAAAAGGTTGATAATATAGAAAGCAGAAGAATAATAGCAGAACATTTGCGTTCAAGTATGATGATAATATCTGATGGTGGAAGACCAAGCAATGTAGATAGAGGCTATGTATTAAGAAGACTTATTCGTAGAATGGTAAGACATATGAATAAATTACAAATAGATTTAGGTGAGATTTCAACACTTATAGACATTTATGTGGAAAACTTAAAGCAAATGTACAAAGAATTAGAAATTAACAAAGAAATTATCAAAAACACAATAATAGAAGAAAAAGACAAATTTGTAAAAACTTTATCACATGGGGAAAAAGAATTCCAAAAAGCAATTAATAAAGCAAAACAAGAAAACAAAGAAAAAATTGAAGGAGCAGTTGTATTTAAGCTATATGATACATATGGTTTCCCACCAGAGGTAACAAGTGAGCTTGCAAAAGAAAATGGAATGAAGGTTGACATGCAAGAATTTAATGAACTATTTAAAGCACATCAAGAAAAATCAAGACTAGGTTCAGCACAAAAATTTAAAGGTGGACTTGCCGGAGATAGCGAAATAGAAACAAAATATCATACAGCAACACACCTATTAAATGCAGCACTAAAAGTAGTATTAGGACCAGATACACATCAAAGAGGTTCAAATATTACAACAGAAAGAATGAGATTTGACTTTAACTGTGACCATAAAATGACAGACGAAGAAAAGAAACAAACAGAAGACTTAGTTAACAAATGGATTGAAGAAGCAATTCCGGTAACATGTGAAGAAATGAAAAAAGAAGATGCAGTAAAATCTGGAGCAGAATGCATGTTTATAGAAAAATATCCAGAAATAGTTACAGTATACTCAATAGGAGATGTATCTAAAGAATTATGTGGAGGACCTCATGTTTCAAATACAAGTGAAATTGGAAAATTTAAAATAAAGAAAGAAGAAGCAAGTTCAGCAGGAATAAGACGTATAAAAGCTGTTATTGAAAAATAATTGGAGGGAAAAATGGAAGATTGTTTATTTTGTAAAATAATAAAAGGTGAAATACCATCAAATAAAGTTTATGAAGATGATGAAATATTAGCGTTTTATGATATAAATCCAGCAGCAAAAATACATATATTGGTTATACCAAAAAAACATATTGAGTCATTAGCACATATGGAAAAAGAAGATGAAGAAATTGTTGGAAAAATATATGGTGTAATAAATAAAATAGCCCAAGAAAAAGGATTTAAACAAAGTGGCTATAGAGTTATTGTAAATTGTGGAAAAGATGCAGGACAAGAGGTTATGCACTTACATTTTCATATACTTGCTGGCGAAAAATTTGGCGACAAAATTGTATAAAACTATATCATTATATAAAAAAATATGGTATAATAAAAATAGTTAGCAAAAGAAAATGTAGGAGGTAAAAACCATGTTTGAAAGTAAATATAATAAACTTTTAACAATAGTTTTAGTAATAGTAATTATAGCAATAATTGGACTACTAGTATTTTGGGGAATAGAAGTATTTCAAAAAAATTCAATAACAAACGAAACAGCAGAATTTGTTGATAGTTACCAAGGAGATGACCAAACTCCAGATGACGAAACACAAAATAGTGATAATGATGGAAGTAATCCATTAGATGAAATAGAAGAATCAAATACAACTGGAAGTAGCAAGAGAACTAAAAAAACATACAAAGGTTATGTTGTAAATGGAACAATGGAAATTCCAAAAATCAACTTTAAATATCCAGTGTTAGAAGAATTTAATAAAAAATCACTAGAAACATCTGTAGTAATTCTTTATGGAGCTGGACTAAATCAACCAGGAAATACTGTAATAATAGGACATAACTACAGAAATGGAGTATTTTTCTCAAACAATAAAAAATTAAATAATGGTGATAAAATTTATGTGACAGATTATACCGGCAAAAAGGTATCTTATACAATATACAATAAATTTGAAACAACACCAGAAGATACATCATTCTACCAAAGAGATACAAATGGAAATCCTGAAATTACATTATCAACATGTACAGATGATAGTAGTGCAAGATTAATAATATTTGCAAAAGCAGATCAATAAAATAAAAAATAAAAGGAATTTTAGTTAATTCCTTTTATTTTTTTGTAAAATTGTATATAATAGAAAAAAACATTACAATAAAAATTTTTAATAAAAAATTACATTAAGGAGCATAAGAAATGAATAAAAAGCAAGCAAAAGAAAGAATAGAATATTTAAGAAAAACAGTAGAATATCACGCTAAAAAATACTATGATGATGACAAACCAGAAATATCAGACTTTGAATATGATATGTTAATGGTAGAGTTAAGAAATTTAGAAAAAGATTACCCAGAATTTGTTTCTACAGATTCTTTAACACAAAAAGTTGGAGGGCATGTAAAAGAAGGGTTTGAAAAAGTAACACATGAAGTGCCACTTCAAAGCTTGCAAGATATATTTAGTTTCGAAGAAATAGATGATTTTGTTCAAAAAATAGAACAAAAGGCAAAAGAAAACGGAATAGAAGAAGTAAGTTATGTTGTAGAAACCAAAATCGATGGTTTATCTGCAGCATTAGAATATAAAAATGGAGAGTTTGTAAGAGGTGCAACAAGAGGAAATGGACTAGTTGGAGAAGATGTTACAAATAATCTAAAAACAGTAAAAACAATTCCTAAAAAACTAAAAGAAAATATAGATATAATAGTACGTGGGGAAGTATTTATATCAAAACAAGATTTTGAACAAATGAATCAAGAAAGAGAAGAAAACGAAGAAGAATTGTTTGCAAATGCAAGAAATGCAGCAGCAGGTTCACTTCGTCAATTAGATAGTAAAATAACAGCTTCTAGACCACTTGATATATATATATTTAATGTACAAAAAATTGATAAAAAAGAGTTTAATTCACATTTTGAAGAATTAGAATATTTAAATAAATTAGGATTTAATGTAAATCCTGTAAGAATTCCATGTAAAGATATAAAACAAATAAAAAGAGCAATAGAAAAAATTGGACAAATGAGAGAAGAACTTACATTTGGAATTGATGGAGCAGTAATTAAGGTTGATAATTTAAAATTTAGAGAAATATTAGGAACGACAGCAAAAACACCAAGATGGGCTATTGCTTATAAATACCCACCAGAACAAAAACAAACAAAATTAAAAGACATAGTATGCCAAGTTGGAAGAACAGGGGTTATAACACCAATGGCAATATTAGAACCAGTAAAGGTTGCAGGTTCTACAATATCTAAAACAACACTTCATAATGAAGATTTTATTAAAGAAAAGGGACTAAAAATAGGAGATACTGTTATAATACAAAAAGCAGGAGATGTTATTCCAGAAATAGTAAAAGTGGTCCAAGAAAAAAGAACAGGAAATGAAGTAGAGTTTGAAATGCCAAAAGTTTGTCCTGTATGTGGAGCAGAGGCTATAAGAGAAGAAGGAGAGGCAGCTATAAGATGTACTGGTATAGAATGCCCAGCAAAATTGTTTAGAAATTTGGTTCATTTTGTTTCAAGAGAAGCAATGAATATAGATGGTTTGCGGAGAAAATATTATACAACAATTGCTTGATAAAAATCTAATAAATAATATATCAGATATTTATGAATTGAATTTTGAAGATATAGCATCTTTAAAAAAGAACGGGAAAAAGTTTGCTCAAAATTTAATTGATAGTATAAATAAAAGTAAAGAAAATGATTTATATAGATTAATTACAGCACTTGGAATAAGACATGTTGGGGGAAAGGCATCAAAGGTTCTTGCTAGAAAATACAAAACAATGGAAAATTTGCAAAATGCAAATTTTGAACAATTAAGCCAAATTAATGATATAGGCGAGGTTATGGCAAATAGCATAATAGAATTCTTTATGCAAGAACAAACAAAAGATTTAATTGAAAAATTAAAAAATGCTGGAGTTAACATGAACTGTTTAGAAGAAGAATCAGATGACAAAAGATTTGAAGGAAAAACATTTGTATTGACAGGAAGTTTAGAACTATTTACAAGAAAAGAGGCAGAAGACATTATAGAAAAATTAGGTGGTAAAACATCTAGTTCAGTATCTAAAAAAACAGATTATGTATTAGCAGGAGAAGATGCAGGAAGTAAGTTAACTAAAGCTCAAAGTTTAGGAATAAATATAATATCAGAAACAGATTTTAAAGAGATGATTAAATAATTAAGGAGAAGAAACATGCAAGAATATACATTTGAAATGATGTGGGAGGATTTAAATAATGGATATCAAATATATTACACATTTGTAAAAAACAGATATTTATTATTTAAAACTGCACCAAATTGTTATACACAAAAACTATTGTCAGACCACCATAGAAATCCACAACCAAGAATGACAATGTTAACTTTAAAAAGAGTTAAAGAAATGTTCCCAGATATGGAAAATATTGAATATAAAATAATAGATAATTAAAGAAAGAGGAATAAAAATGGCTGTAATTATAGATGGAAAAGCATTAGCAAAAAAAATAAGAGAACAGTTAAAAGAAGAATGTAGTAAACTAAAAAAAGAAGGAATACTTCCAAAACTTGCTGTAATAATGGTTGGGGATGACCCAGCATCAAAAGTATATGTAAGAAATAAAAGTAAGGCCTGTAATGAGGTGGGAATAGAATATGAAGAATATATTCTAAATTCTAATATAACACAAGAAAAACTTATAAATTTAATAGAAAGTTTAAACAATAAAAAAGATGTACATGGTATTTTATTACAAAGTCCAATACCAAAAAATTTAGACATAAATGAGGCTTTTCAGGCAATATCATATAAAAAAGATGTAGATGGATTTAACCCAATAAATGTTGGAAAGTTATCAATTGGACAAGATACGTTCATCTCTTGTACACCTTATGGTGTTATAAAAATGTTTGAAGAGTATAATATAGATTTAGATGGTAAAAATGTTGTAATACTTGGAAGAAGTAATATTGTTGGAAAACCTTTAATTCAATGCTGTTTAGACAAAAATGCAACAGTTACAGTATGCCATTCACACACAAAAAATATAAAACAAATAACTAAAAATGCAGATATCTTAATAAGCGCAATTGGAAAAGCAAAATTTGTTACTAAAGATATGGTAAAAGATGGCGTAGTTATAATTGATGTTGGAATAAATAGAGGAGAAGATGGTAAGCTAACAGGAGATGTTGACTTCGAAAATGTAAGCCCAAAAGCAAGCTATATAACACCAGTTCCAGGTGGTGTTGGTCCTATGACAATAACAATGTTAATGAATAATGTAATAAAAGCAGCCAAGTAAGAAAGGAGAATACAAACGAATTTAGAAGAAAAAAGGTACATAGTATGGTTATCATACATAAAAAATTTAGGAATAAAAAAATTAATAAAATTAATTCAAAAATATAAAACTTTAGAAAATATATATAAATTGTCAAAAGACAAATTGATGGAAACAAGTGGAATTAGTGAAACAATTGCAAATAACATGATAGACAAAAAAGTTAGAAATAATGTAGATAATGCATTAAAATATATGAAGCAAAATAATATAAATGTTATTTCTGTGTTTGATGATGATTATCCACAAATGTTAAAGGAAATTTATGCTCCACCAATTTGTCTTTATATTAAAGGAAATTTACAGTTGTTAAAAATGCAAAATATTTCGTTAATAGGTTGCAGAAAATGTAGCCAGTATGGGAAGAAAACTGCATATTATTTTTCATACAATTTAAGTAAAGCAGGTTTTAACATTGTAAGTGGACTTGCAAGAGGAATAGATAGTTATTCTCATATTGGATGTTTGGCAGCAAAAGGCAAAACAATTGCAGTTATGGGAAGTGGACTTGATAATATTTATCCAAAAGAAAATGAACAATTAGTAAATGAGATTATTAAGCAAAATGGCGCAATAATTACACAATATCCACTTGGAACAAAGCCAGAAAAAAATAATTTCCCAGCACGAAATAGAATAATAAGTGGATTAAGTAAAGCTGTTTTAGTTATTGAGGCAAGAGCTAAAAGTGGAACATTAATTACAGTTGATTTTGCACTAGAACAAGGAAAAGATGTATTTGCAGTTCCAGGAAACATAAATTCAGCAAATTCAGTAGGAACAAATGAGCTTATAAAACAGGGGGCAATTCCAGTTTGTAATTATAAAGATATATTAGATAATATATAAAATTTTAATCTTGTAAGTGTTGATATTACTTGATTTAAATACACTTTTGTCATATTTTGTCGATGAAAAGTGCTTTACAAAAATAAAAAAATACGCTATTATAGTTTTACTTTCTATTTTACCAAAAGTTTTTTTGAAAAAAATTGAGTTTTTAGTTTTTTTCAAAAAATTAAATCTTAAATTTTTTTCAAAAAAATTAAATCTTAAAATTATTCAAAATTAATTTAATATTAAAAGGCAGGTGAAAGCTATATGTATGATTAGGTTCACCAAAAGATATGTAAATACTGTAAGTTTTATTATTTCTATAGTAATATTTTTTATCTTAAATAATTGGCTATTTTTTATGCCAAAAGTTGATTCTAATAATTTTATATCTAATCAATTCCAAGAAAATATAGTAGAAAATAAGCAAAATAGTATTAGTAAAGGAACAGAAGAAAATAAACAAAGTAACAAAAGCAAAATAGAAAATAATAATTCAAAACAAGGCACAAATGATAATAAAACACAAAAAAACATTACAAAAAATAACAATAATTGGAGTATAGAAATACCAAAAATTAATTTAAAAGCACAAATTGCAGAAGGAACAAGTAAAGAAATAATGGACGAATATGTAGGACATTTTGAAGAAACAAAAAATGACAAAGGTAATATTGGGCTTGCAGCACATAATAGAGGGTATAAAGTAAATTATTTTCAAAATTTAAAAAAACTAAAAGAGGGGGATGAAATTATATACAAATATAAAAACATCCAAAGGACATACATTGTAAAAACACTAAAAATAATAAAAGACACCGATTGGAGTTATTTAGAAAATACCAATGAAAATAAAATAACACTAATAACATGTGTAGAAAATGAACCTGAATATAGAAGATGTGTTCAAGGAATTGAAAAGAAATGAAAGGAAGGAAAAAATGAAAAAATTTAAAAAGATAAAAAATGTACTAAAAGTATTAGGTACAATAGTAATGATTTTAATATTAAACACACTAAGTTTAGCAAACAGCGTATATGCAGCAGAACTTGGTACAAGTGCGAATTTAGAAAATTTAGGGAGTTGTGGTTCACTTTTAAAATATAAAGGAAATACTGTAATTACAACATATGTTTCATATAATGATGGTCAAAACAAGTACCCAGCATATTGTTTAAATGCTAATCTACCGGGAGTTGGAGAAAATGGAAATTATACAGTATCTACAAATAATTTAATTACAGATGTTAAGTTATGGAGACTTGTAATAAATGGCTATCCATATAAGACAATTGGTGAACTAGGGTGTGCAAATAAAGAAGAGGCATTTACAGCTACAAAACATGCAATATATTCATACATACATGGAAACAATCCAAATGATTATACAGCAATAGGAGAGGCAGGAGTAAGAACACTAAAAGCACTTAAACAAATAGTTACAAATGCAAACAATTCAACAGAAGTAAAAGTAGGAAGTAACATCACAATACAAGCAAAAGAAGGACTATTTAAACAAGATAGTATAGATAAAAATTATGTATCAAAAACATATGAAATTAAAGCAAATGCAAGCTATAAAGATTATGAAGTTAGCTTAGAAAGTATAAATAAGCAATCTCTACCAGAAGGAATAAAAATAACAGATGAAAAAAATAATAATAAAAAAGTATTTAATAAGGGTGAAAAGTTTAAAGTTTTAATACCAATAAAAAATTTAAAAAATAATGGAGAATTTAAAATAAATGTAAAAGCACAAATTAATTCTAAACCTGTGCTTTATGGAAAAGCTCCAAATTCAGGTCTTCAAGATTATGCAATAACTACTTTAAAATATGAAGATGGAATAGGAAATATAAACGAAAATTATACTAAAAATGAAACAGAAGTCACAATATATAAACAAGAAAAAGAAACAAAAAAACCATTAGAAGGTGTTACATTTAATTTATTAGATTCAAATAAAAATATTATACATGCTAATCTAAAAACTAATAAAGAAGGTATAGTAAAACTAGAAGATTTGATGCCTGGAAAATATTATTTAATAGAAACACGGAACATTATCTGGGTATGTAAAATATGACAAAGAAATAGAATTTGAACTTGAATTAAATGAAAAATTTAAAATAACCGTAAATAATTCAAAAGAAGATAAAGTTATTATAGAAAAAAATAAACAAGAAATGAATGTTGAAAACAATAAAAGTGAACTTATAGTTTCTAATAACGAAAAAGAAACAAACATAGTAAATAATTTAGAAATACAAAAAGAAAAAACAACAAATACATCAAAGGTTATAAATGAAAATAAAGTTAAAAAATTGCCTGTAACAGGTATGTAATAAAAAAATGGTATTATATACCATTTTTTGAGCTTTTTATGTAAAATTCATTGACTTTTTGGGCATTTCGTTATATTATAATGGTGTTAAAAGTATGTTTTTAAAATCCTAAGGAGGAAAGTTATGGGAGAAGTAATAGTAATAACATCAGGTAAAGGTGGAGTAGGAAAAACAACCACAACTGCAAATTTAGGTTCAAGCTTAGCTTTAGAAGGAAAAAAAGTAGTATTAATAGATACAGACATTGGACTTAGAAACTTAGATGTAGTTATGGGACTTGAAAACAGAATTGTATATGACATTGTAGATGTTGTTGAAGGTAAATGCAAATTAAGACAAGCCTTAATAAAAGACAAAAGATTTAAAGAATTATACCTACTACCAGCAGCCCAAACTAGAGATAAAAGCGCAGTAAATGAAGAACAAATGAAAGAATTAACAGATACATTAAGAAAAGAATTTGATTATATACTAATAGATTGTCCAGCAGGAATAGAACAAGGATTTAAGAACGCAATAGCAGGAGCAAATCGAGCAATAGTAGTAACAACAGCAGAGATATCAGCAATAAGAGATGCAGACAGAATAATTGGATTATTAGAATCATCAGAAATTAAGAATCCAGAATTAGTAATAAACAGAATAAGACCAAACATGGTAAAAAAAGGTGAAATGATGGATGTTGACGATATAGTAGACTTATTGTCAATAGATTTAATAGGAGTTGTTCCAGATGATGAATACATAATTACACAAACAAATAAAGGTGAACCAGTAATACAAAATAGAAAAGCACCATCAGGAAAAGCTTACATAGAAATAGCAAAAAGAGTTTTAGGGGAAAAAATAGAAGTAACAATTCCAGGAAGAGAAAAAGGTTTTTTTGCAAAATTAAAAAGATTATTTAGAAAAAATTAGTACGAATTAAAATTTGGAGGGGTAAAAATAAATGTTTGAGAACATAATAAAGTTTTTTAAAAAGGCAAAAAAGAGTGAAGAAAAACCTGCAAATTCAAAAAGCGCAGCAAAAGAAAGATTACATTTAGTTTTAATGCAAGATAGAGCTAATGTATCAGCAGATTTTCTTGAACTTATGAAACAAGAAATAATAGAAGTAATAAAAAAATACATAGAAGTAGACGAAAGTGCAATAGATGTTAGATTAACGAATAAAGAAAATGAAGACGGAACTAATGGAGCCCCTGCATTATATGCAAATATTCCAATAGTTAATATAAAAAATGAGGCAAGAAAAGTTGATGCAAAAAAAGAAAAGAATGAAAACGAAAAAACAAATGAAGAAAATAAAGATGTAAAAAAAGAAGAAAAAAATGAACAAAAAAAGCAAGAAGAACTAAAAAAAGAAAGTAATGAAAAAAATGAGGTAGAAAATAAAGAAAATCTACAAGAAGAAGTAAAAAAAGAAAATACAACAAACGATAAAGAAACAAAAGAAGAAACAACAGAAAAATAGAATAAAGGGAAAATAATAAAATGAGAAAAAGAGAATTAAAAAATATGGAATGGTGGGTATTAATAATTGCCATCATTTTATGTTCTATAGGATTAATTGCGTTATTTTCTGCAACGCAAGAAACTGAACATGATGCATTTTATAAACAAATTATATGGATTGGAATAAGCTTGGTTGTTATGGTAATTTTTACTGTAATAGATTATGAAGCAATTGTAAAGGCATCGCCGATTTTTTATATAGTATTTTTAATTTTATTAGTAGCGGTACTTTTTACAAAGCCAGTTAATGGAGCAACGAGTTGGTTTGATATTGGATTTTTTTCATTACAGCCAAGTGAATTTGCCAAAGTGTTTGTTATATTATTTATGACATATGTAATAACAAAAATTCAGGCACAAAAAAGGGAAAATATAAATAAAATAACTAAATTATTTGTAATATTGCTTACAGTTGCAGTTCCAATATTGTTAATAATAAAAGAACCAGATTATGGTACTGCTGCAGCATTTATAGTAGCCACAATAATGATGCTATTTACAGCAGGAATTGATAAAAAGTATATAATATCAACCATTATTATAATCGCAGTAGCTATTCCTGTTTTATACAATTATGTGCTTCCAGACCATGCAAAACAAAGAATTGATGTGTTTTTAAATCCAGAATCTGATCCAAGAGGATCTGGCTATAATATAATTCAGTCAAAACTTGCAATTGGTGCAGGTGGATTGGTTGGAATGGGTGTATTAAAAGGAAACCAAACACAACTTGGATTTTTATATCCTAAAACAACAGATTTTATTTTTTCTGTAATAAGTGAAGAAATGGGCTTTATGGTATCTGGTGCAATTGTTATAATGTATGTAATACTTGTAACTAAAGCTTTATATATAGCCAAAACTGCTAAAGACAATACAGGTTCATTAATTGCAGCGGGAATTGCAGGAATATTTTTATTCCACATGGTAGAAAATATTGGTATGGTAATGGGATTACTTCCAATAACAGGAGTTCCATTGTTATTTGTAAGTTATGGAGGAAGCTCTATGATAACAAGCTTTATTTGTATAGGACTATTATTAAATATAAGCGGAAAAAGACAAAAAACAATATTTGTAAAATAAAGGAAAAAATATGTATTTAAAAAAACTAAAAATAGGAAATGTAGAATTAGAAAATAATATAATATTGGCTCCAATGGCAGGTATAACAGACCTGCCTTTTAGAGTAATTTGTAAAGAATATGGAGCTGGACTTGTTTGTACAGAAATGGTAAGTAGTAGAGCATTATTTTATTCAGATGAAAAAACTAAAAAGCTATTAAATACCAATAATGAAAAAAGACCAATTAGTTTTCAAATTTTTGGTAGTGATGAAGAAACATTTGAATTTAGTGCAAATTACTTAAACAATATTGCAGATATTATAGATATAAATATGGGATGTCCTGCACCAAAAGTTGTAAAAAATGGAGATGGAAGCAAACTTTTATTAGACTTAGAAAAGGCAGAAAAATTAATAAAAGCTGTAGTAAAAAATGCTAAAGTGCCTGTTACATTAAAAATAAGAAAAGGATGGGATAAAGAACATATTGTTGCAACTAAGGTTGCACAAATTGCCGAGAAAAATGGGATATCTGCAATTACTGTTCATGGACGTACAAGAACTGAATTTTTTAGTGGCGAAGTTGATTTAGATATAATAAAAAAAGTAAAAGAAAGTGTAAATATACCTGTAATAGGAAATGGAAATATAGTAGACGAAAAAAGTGCTAAAAAAATGTTTGAATATACAGGGGTAGATGGAATAATGATAGGAAGGGGTGCTTTAGGAAAACCATGGATATTTAAACAAATAATACATTATTTAAAAACGGGAGTGTTATTGCCAGAGCCAAGTTTAAATGAAAAACTTGAGGTCATAAAAAAACATATTAATTTAGAAGTACAAGAAAAAGGTGATATTGTAGCAACAAAGGAACTTAGAAAACATATTGCTTGGTATACCAAAAATTTAAAAAATTCAAGTGAATTTAGAGGAAAAATAAATACTATAGAAAATAGCAAAGAACTTTTGAATACTGTTGATGAATATTTTAAAAGTTTATAGAATAAAAATGTGTAAAGAAGAAATTTTTTATACATTTTTTTTATTTAAGTAATTATCTAAATTATATGTATATATTTCACTTAAAAATATATACATATAATATTAAGATAAGAAAGGATTAAATTTATGAAAAATAAAAAAATAATATTTATAACATTAGTAGTTATATTGATACTTGCAATTTTAATAATTTTTTTATTAAACAAGACTAATGTTAAAAAAATTGGAAATAATAGTACTAGTCAAGAAATAGTAGACTATATTTTAAATATTAGCTCATATGAGGCAAAAATAGAAGTGGAAGTAAAAAGCAACAAAAATACTAATAAATATATATTAAAACAGCAATACATAAGTCCTGATGTAGCAACTCAAGAAGTATTAGAACCAAGTAATATTAGCGGAATAAAAATAATAAAAAAAGGAAATGACTTAAAACTAGAAAATACAAGTTTAAATTTAAGTAATATATTTGAAAATTATGAGTATTTAGCAGATAATGCATTAGATTTAAGCTGTTTTATAGAAGATTATAAAGAAAGTCAAAATTCAAATTATGAAGAAAAAGATAATAAAATAATAATGAATGTACAAACTAAAAATGAAAATAAGTATAGACAAAGTAAAAAGCTATATATTGATAAAAGTACAGGGAATCCTTTAAAAATGGAAATAACAGATATTAACCAAAATATTACAGTTTACATATTATATGATGAGGTAAAGATAAATAGTTTAGATAAACAAAATATTTTAGCTTTTAGATTATATAATACAAAACAAGAAATATAACTATAACAATTCTTTACTTTAACTAATATTTAAAATAAAAAAGACTTGACAATAAAGTAATATTAGGAGTGAAGAATATGGTAATAAAAAGAGGAGATATGTTCTATGCAGATTTGAGCCCTGTTATAGGTCCTGAACAAGGGGGAATAAGACCTGTACTAATAATTCAAAACGATTTGGGAAATAAATATAGTCCGACAGTTATTGCAGCAGCTATAACTTCACAAAAAAATAAAGCTAAATTACCAACACATATAGAAATCGATTCTAAGTCTTGTGGATTGAAAAATAATTCTGTTGTACTTGCAGAACAAATAAGGACTATAGATAAAAGCAGACTTAAAGAAAAAATAGGACATATAAATGATGATAAGATAATAGATAAAGTAAATAATGCTCTTGGCGTAAGCTTTGGTTTAGAAGAGTAAAATAAAAAAAGCCCTAATTATAGGGCTTTTTTTAAAGGCTTTTTACACTCCTCAGGACACGAAAGCTCAATAACTCCATCTCTTATCTCGTATTTCATGTAAATCTCTCTATGAACATTTGGAGTAAATTTCCGTTTGCACTGTTTGAAATCTTTACATAATAAACAGTGAGGTAATATCTGGAGATTAGTTAAAACAGCCATAAAGTAGCCTCCTTAAAAATTAATAATTAAATTATACCATATTTACATAAAATTGTCAATTAGAACTAATAAAGGTATTGTAAAATAAAACCTTTTTTGGTATAATAATAAAAGTTTTTAGAGAGGATGATATATATGAATTATAAAGATTTAGCAGATTTAATATTTCCTAATGCAAAGGAAATTTCATACTATGAAGAAAAATATCCAAATAGAAATTTAAAAGAAGGAGCAGTGGTTACAAGATATGCACCAAGCCCAACAGGTGTAATGCATATAGGAGGGCTATATCAAGCACTTATTGCAAAAAAATTGTCTAAACAAACAGATGGAGTATTTTTCTTAAGAATAGAAGATACAGATCAAAAAAGAGAAATAGAAAATGGTGTGTCTGAGATTGTTAGTTCATTAAAAGACTTTGGAATGGAAGCAGATGAAGGCATGTTAACAGACACAGAAGAAAAAGGAAATTATGGCCCATATAAACAAAGCTTAAGAAAAGAAATTTATCAAGCATATGCAAAATATTTAATAGAACAAGGAAAAGCATATCCATGTTTTTGTACACCAGAAGATGTAGAACAAATAAGACAAAAACAAGAATCTGCAAAAATAAGACCTGGTTATTATGGAGTATGGGCAAAATGTAGAAATATAACAGTAGAAGAAGCTATAGAAAAAATAAAAAATGGAGATAAATATATAATAAGATTTAAATCACTAGGAAGAGAAGACAGAAAAATAAAACATCATGATATAATAAAAGGAAATGTTGATTTTCCAGAAAATGATCAGGATGTTGTAATTATTAAAGCAGATGGACTTCCAACATATCACTTTGCACATGCAATTGATGACCATTTAATGCATACAACACATGTAATAAGGGGAGATGAATGGTTATCATCTGTTCCACTTCATTTACAATTATTCCATGAGTTAGGATTTAAAGCACCTAAATATGCACATATTGCCCCAATAATGAAAAATGATGATGGAAACAAACGTAAATTAAGTAAGAGAAAAGATCCAGAAGCAGCAGTAAGCTATTATGCTAAAGAAGGAATACCAGCAGAAGCTGTAAAAGAATATTTACTAAATATTGCAAATTCAAGCTTTGAAAATTGGAGAAGACAAAATAAAGATAAATCAATAGATGAATTTGAGTTGCAATTAAACAAAATGAGTGTAAGTGGAGCATTATTTGATATGGTAAAACTTTTAGATGTATCAAAAATAGTTATATCTAAAATGTCAGCAGAAGAAGTCTATGAAAAAAGTTTAAATTGGGCAACTAAATATGATGAAAACTTAGCTAAATTATTAGAAAATAAAGAATATGCTTTAAAGGTATTTGGAATTGAAAGAGGAAACCAAAAACCAAGAAAAGACATTGCAAAATGGTCTGACGTTATGGAAAATATAGAATATATGTATGACGAAAGTTTTAATAGCCAATTACATAAAGATGAATATCAAGTTATTAATGATAAAGAAGATATCAAAAAAATATTAAAATTGTACATAGAAAAATATTATGATGCAAATGATGACAAACAAACATGGTTTAATAAAATAAAAGAGCTTGCAGGAGAGATGGGCTATGCTAAAGAGGTAAAGGAATTTAAGGCAAATCCAGGAGTTTATAAAGCACATGTTGGAGATGTAAGTACTGTAATTAGAATAGCTTTAACAAAAAGAACTAATACTCCAGATATGTATGAAATAATGAAAGTTTTAGGAAAAGACAGAGTAATTTCTAGATTAAATAATGAAATTGAAAATTTATAGGTGATAATATGGAATATAATGTAGGAGATATAGTTAGAACAAAAAAACAACATCCATGTGGTAGTAAACTATGGGAAATTACAAGAGTAGGAATTGAATTTAAATTAAAATGCCAAGGGTGTGGACATATTGTTGTTTTAGATAGGCCTAAAGCATTAAAAGCAATTACTAAAATAGAAAAAAAAGCATAAAAAAATTGTAGAAAAACGGCACATTATTGTGCCGTTTTCATAATATATAGTATAGTATTATTCAAAATACTATATTGGAGGTGACTTGTATGGAGCCACAAGAAGTTTATTGCTTTAATAATAAAGAAGAAAAATGTTGTAAAATTAAATGCTTAAATGTAATTATTGCAATCTTATTAACAGCATTTAGTTTTGTAATAGGACTTATAATAGGAGCATCATTGGCAGGTACTTTCCTTGAAGCATTAGCAGCAATAATTGTTTTAGCAGTTGTTTTAGGTATATTACTAATAATAGCTATAATATTAAAATTATGTAATGATAGAAAAAAAGAAAAGAAATGTCATAAATGTTGCTAGAACAAAATAAAAAAGGTCACTAAACGAATATAATTCGTTTAGTGGCTTTTTAGGAATTTATATATATTGTTCAATTAATTTCCAAACATCTTCTTGATAAATTGTCCTTTCAGATGAAAATGCAAATGTAGGGGCATCCCCTATAGGATTAAGAACTTTTTGAACTTCTTTTTTTGCATCTTCTACTTTAGTTATTGCTATTTTATCAGCTTTGTTTGTTAAAATCATAAAAGGAAGCCCTGATGATATAATATAATTGTACATTAATTTATCATTTTCGGAAGGTTTATGTCTAATATCTACTAAAAATATTATTAAAGAAATTTGTTCTCTTTTAAATAAGTATTCTTCAATAAAATGCCCAACTTGTTCTTGTTCTTTTTTTGACATTTTGCTATAACCATAGCCTGGTAAATCTACAAAGTAGAATTTCTCATCTATATTATAAAAATTTATTTGCCTTGTTTTTCCAGGTTCACTACTTGTTCTTGCAAGTTTTTTTCTATTTATCATTGTATTTATAAAACTTGATTTTCCAACATTAGATTTTCCAACTAAAACTACTTCTGGTAAATTGTTTTTTGGGTATTGTTTTTTACTAACAGCAGAAACTTCAAATTGCGGATTTTTTACTATCATCTTTTTTGTATGATATATTTAATTAAAATATATCATATGCTCCTTTCTACATTTGATTTTATATTTAGCATATTTTATTTTTTTATAATTATTTTTTCTGTTCCACCCATATATGGTCTTAAAACTTCTGGAATTATAACACTTCCATCAGGCATATAATTGTTTTCTACTATAGAAATTAACATACGAGGTGGGGCAACAACTGTGTTATTTAAAGTATGTGCAAAATAGTTGCCATTTTCTCCTTTAATTCTTATTCCAAGACGTCTTGCTTGGGCATCTGTTAGGTTAGAACAACTACCAACTTCAAAATATGTTTTTTGTCTTGGACTCCAAGCTTCAACATCACAAGATTTTGCTTTTAAGTCTGCTAAATCTCCAGAACAACATTCTAAAGTTCTTACAGGAATATTCATACTTCTGAAAAATTCAACTGTGTATGACCACATTTTATCATACCATTCCCAGCTATCTTCTGGTTCACACACTACTATCATTTCTTGCTTTTCAAATTGATGTATTCTATAAACACCACGTTCTTCAATACCATGAGCTCCTTTTTCTTTTCTAAAACAAGGAGAGTATGATGTCATATTATATGGTAAGTCTTCTTTTTTTAGTATTTGATCTTTAAATTTTCCAATCATTGAATGTTCAGAAGTACCAATTAAATATAAATCTTCACCTTCAATTTTGTACATCATGGCATCCATTTCTTCAAAACTCATTACACCTGTTACAACATCTGATCTTATCATATAAGGTGGAATACAATATGTGAACCCTTTATTTATCATAAAATCTCTTGCATATGTTAATACTGCAGAATGAAGTCTTGCTATATCTCCCATTAGGTAGTAAAAACCATTCCCTGCAACTCGTCTTGCACTGTCTAAATCAAGTCCACCTAAACTTTCTAATATTTCTCCATGAAATGGAATTTCATAATCACGAACTATAGGTTCACCAAATTTTTGTATTTCTACATTTTTACTGTCATCTTCTCCTATTGGAACAGATGGATGCATAATATTTGGAATTTTCATCATTCTTTTTTTTATTTCTTCAGAATATGTTTTTTCTAATTTTTCGTTTTCTTCAAGTTTTTGGTTTATTTCTTGGACTTTTGCTTTTATTTCTTCTGCTTCATCTTTTTTTCCTTGTTTCATAAGTTCACCAATTTGGCTACTTAAATTCTTTCTTTCAGATCTTAGATTATCTCCATTTAATTTTGCTTCTCTATTTTTAACATCTAATTCTATTACTTCGTCAACTAATGGAAGTTTTTCGTCTTGAAATTTTTTCTTTATATTTTCTTTTACAATTTCAGGATTTTCTCTTAAAAATTTAATATCTATCATAATTATTCCCCCATAATATAAATTCTTTAATTTAGTGCATATTATATAACATTTTTTCGTAATTATCAAGCATAAATGCCTTTTCATTTAGGTAATTTAATATTTTACTGTCTGTTACAAAATTGAATTTTATTTTATAGCTACAAAGCATTTGATATTTTTTTCCGAACTTTTTGTTAATTTCATTTTTTCCGTATTTTCCATCTCCAATAATTGGAAAACCAATATGGGCAAGGTGTGCTCTAATTTGGTGCGTTTTTCCGGTTTTTATTTCAACATCAAGTAAACAAGAATTATCATCTTTCTTTTTTAAGATTGTATATTTTGTTATTATTTTTTGGTAGCCTTTTTTATATTCATCACTAATATAGACCATTGATTTTTTATTGTCTTTAAATAAATAACTTTCTAATTCTTTTGTTTTTTCTTTTGGAATTCCATAAACTAAAGCCAAATAATGTTTTTCTATTTCATGATTTTTAAATTTAGTAAGTAAAATATTTAAAGATTCTTCATTTTTGGCAAAGATAACTAAGCCTGTTGTATTTCTATCTAGTCTATGGCAAGGCATTGGCTTAAATGGCAAATTTGAATATTTTTTATGAACAAAAGTTGTTAAACTGTTTTGTCCTGTAACCTCTAAATTAGATGGTTTATTTATAATTAAAATATTTTCATCTTCAAAAAAGACATTTAAATTAAATGAGGGGTCTAAATATTCATCACTAATATATATTAAAATCTCATCATTTAAATAAATATCTACATTTTGATTAATTCTTTTTCCATTTATTTTTATATCTTTTTGTCTTAATGTTTTATAAAAAAGATTTTGGCTAAGGGACGGAAATGAATCCATCAAAAATTTATTTAATTTTTTTCCATTATATTTTTCATTTACAATTAATTTTTTCATGTGTTTATTATAAGACAGCCTAAAACTAAAGTCAATAATTTGACTTTTTTTTATAATTGTAGTATAATAACAAACAGTTATTGCCATGAGGGCAAAGGATGAGATTTTATTAAAACCAAAAGGTTTAAATGTAAAAAGAGATTTGTATAAAAAAGAAGAGACAAGTAAATAATAATGTTGATCGGAGAATTTATTAAAGGTTTATTTTATGCTTTTAAAGAGACAAATATAGCATGAAAAATAAACTTTATTTACATATGAAAATGAAAAATAATTAATAAATTATGTGGGTCAATTAGTTTAATATGAATTTAAACTAATTTTTTGGTTTGATGAAATTAATGTTGTAATTTTTAATTATAACTAAAATAGAGAATAAAAATAGAAAAGGAGAATTTATGGAAGAAGAAAAGAAAGAATTAAAAAAACAAACAAGAAGAAAAATGACAAAAGACAATGAAAACAAAAATGCAAAAAAAGTTAGCTTACAAGCAAGAAAAACAAGTAAAGAAAAGAAAGGACAAGCAAAAGAAAAAAAGTCAATTTTTAAATCATCAAAATTAAAAATTATACCTTTAGGTGGACTTCAAGAGATAGGAAAAAACATTACAGTTTTTGAGTATGAAAATGATATTATAATAGTAGATTGTGGATTATCATTTCCAGAAGATGATATGCTTGGAATAGATTTAGTAATACCAGATATAACATACTTAGAAAAAAATCAAAATAAAATAAGGGGAATGTTTATTACACATGGACATGAGGATCACATTGGAGCTGTACCATATTTTTTAAAGAAAATTAATGTGCCTATATATGCAACAAAACTTACAGCAGGGTTAATTAGAAACAAATTAGAAGAACATAAAATTTTAAGAAGTACAAATCTTATAGAAGTAAATCAAGGAGAAGTAATAAATGCTGGAAAATTTAAAGTTGAATTTATAAGAAGCTCTCATAGTATACCAGATTCAGTTATGCTTGCAATAACAACACCAGCAGGAACAATACTTCATACAGGAGACTTTAAAGTTGATTATACACCAATTGATGGTAAAATAATGGACTTTGGAAGGATTGCAGAACTTGGAAAAGAAGGAATATTGGCATTAATGGCAGACAGCACAAATGCAGAAAGAAAGGGCTTTACAATGTCTGAAAGTTCTGTTGGAGAAGTCTTTGAAAAATTATTTTCAAATTGTACAAAAAGAATTGTTGTTGCAACATTTGCTTCAAATGTCCACAGAGTTCAACAAATTGTGAATTCAGCAGTAAAATATGGAAGAAAAATTGCAGTTTGTGGTAGAAGTATGATAAATATGATAACAACAGCAAGAGAACTTGGTTATATAGATTGCCCAGAAAATTTATTTATAGATATAGATTTAATAAATAAATATCCAGATGAACAATTAGTAATTATAACAACAGGAAGCCAAGGAGAGCCAATGTCTGCACTAACACGTATGGCAGCAGGAGATCATAGAAAAGTAAAAATTACACCAAATGATTTGGTTATAATTTCTGCAACACCAATACCGGGAAACGAAAAATTTGTATCTAGAGTAATAGATGATTTAATGCAAATAGGGGCAGAAGTTGTGTACAGTTCTTTAGCAGATGTACACGTATCAGGACATGCATGTCAAGAAGAACAAAAATTAATAATGGCTTTAGCAAAACCAAAATATTTTATACCAGTTCATGGAGAGTACAGACAACTAACAGCACATAGTGAAACAGCACAAAGTATGGGAATTGATAAAGAAAATATTTTTATGCTATCAAATGGTAGAGTACTTGAATTAGATGAAAACGGAGCACAGATAAAAGGTTCTGTTCCAAGTGGAAGAGTTTTAGTAGATGGATTAGGTGTTGGAGATGTTGGAAATATTGTATTAAGAGATAGACAACATTTATCACAAGATGGATTAATTGTAATTGTTTTAACAATGGATTCTAGTACTGGAGAAGTTGTTGCAGGTCCTGATGTAATATCTAGAGGATTTGTTTATGTAAGAGAGTCAGAGAATTTAATGGATGATGTAAAATCAGTTGTAAGACATGAAATTAGAAAATGTGAAGAACAGGGAATTCGTGATTGGAGTACAATAAAATCTGCTACAAGAGAAAATTTAAGAGATTATATATTTATGAAAACAAAAAGAAATCCAATGATTATACCAATTATAATGGAAGTGTAAAAATTACCACCGGCTTAAGGGGTTAAATGGCAATAAATTGTCAATGGTTCCGGGTTTGAATGGCAATAATATAATATTTTTTGTACCTTGGTGTCGCAACCTACAATTTAAAAATTTTATAATGTAGGTTGCTCCAATTCGCACTCGTGCTAAAGCACTCGTTTGGTCGCTTACGCGGTACATCAAAATAAATATATATTGCCATCCAAACCCGGAACCATTGACAATTTATTGCCATTTAAACCCGGAACCGGTGGCAATTTTTTTCGACTCCTTTGTATAGTTTTTTCACTTGACATTAGCGGCTTTTAAGAATATACTTAATGCATAATTTTATATTTAAAGGAGGCAATATAAAAATGAATAACCTAATAGAAATAAGATGGCATGGTAGAGGCGGTCAAGGTGCAAAAACAGCATCATTACTTTTAGCAGATGCTGCATTTAATACTGGAAAATACATTCAAGGATTTCCTGAATATGGACCAGAAAGAATGGGAGCACCAATTACAGCATATAACAGAATAAGTGATTGTCCTATTACTATACATAGCAATATATATGAACCTGACTATGTTGTTGTTGTTGATGACACACTATTAGAAACAGTTGACGTTACAGCAGGTCTAAAAGAAACTGGTGCAATCGTTATTAATACAACAAAAGATGAAAATTACTTAAAAAATGCTTTACATGGCTACAATGGAAATATCTATACAATTGATGCAAGAAAGGTATCTATGGAAACTTTAGGAAAATATTTTCCAAATACTCCTATGCTTGCTGCAATAGTAAAAGTTTCACATATAATGTCAGACGAAGAATTGCTAAATGACATGGAAGGCTCTTTTAAACATAAATTTGCTAAAAAGCCTGAAGTTATCGATGGAAATATGAAAGCTTTAAAAATGGCTTTAAATGAAGTTAAAAAAATTAACTAAGTAAACTTAAATTAACTAAATTTATAAAATATTAACAGTTTATAGGTATCTTAAAACCTAAATTTATTATACAAGGTGGATTTAAAATGTGTGATATAAATTCAAAAACACCTATGGAAAAATTAACAATAGGTGGAAATATTTATAAAGCAGGAAACGCAAGAGAATTTAAAACAGGCGATTGGAGAAGCTTAAAACCAATTTTCAACTCAGAAAAATGCAAACAATGTGGCTTATGTTTTCCTGTTTGCCCAGAAGACTCAATTCCGGTAAACAAAGATTTAAAAAGAGAAGATTTTGATTATGATTTTTGTAAAGGTTGCGGAGTTTGTGCAAAAGTATGCCCATTTGGAGCAATTACAATGAAGGAAGAAGGTGTATAAAAATGAGTATTAGAGAAAGATTAAGTGGTAATGAAGCATCTGCAACAGCCATGAAACAAATTAATCCTGATGTTGTAGCAGCATTTCCTATTACACCATCTACAGAAATACCTCAATATTTTTCAACATTTGTTGCAAATGGAACTGTTGATACAGAATTTGTTGCAGTTGAAAGCGAGCATAGTGCAATGAGTGCCTGTATAGGTGCTGAAGCTGCTGGTGCAAGAGCAATGACAGCAACATCTGCAAATGGTTTATCTTTAATGTGGGAAATGATTTACATCGCATCAAGTTTACGTCTTCCTATAGTTTTATCATTAGTAAACAGAGCTGTGTCTGGTCCATTAAACATACATAATGACCACTCTGATGCAATGGGAGTTCGTGATAGTGGATGGATTATGCTATTTTCAGAAAATAACCAAGAAGCATATGACAATACATTAATGGCACATAGAATTGCAGAACATAAAGATGTTATGCTTCCAATTATGATATGCCAAGATGGTTTTATAACATCACATTCAATTGAAAATATTGAACTTGAAGAAGATGAAAAAGTAAAAGAATTTGTTGGAACATATAAACCAGAACATTATTTATTAAATAAAAAAGAACCAATTGCAATAGGACCATTAGACTTACAAGCATATCTTTTTGAACACAAAGCACAACAAGCAAAAGCAATGGAAGCTGCTAAGGATGTTATTTTAGAAGTAGCTAAAGATTTTGAAAAAATGACAGGTAGAAAATACGGACTATTTGAAGAATATAAATTAGATGATGCAGAAATTGCAATTGTTTGTATGAATTCTACAGCTGGAACAACAAAATTTGTTGTAGACAAATTAAGAGAAAATGGAATTAAAGCAGGTTTATTAAAAATAAGAGTTTATAGACCATTTCCAGGAAAAGAAGTTGCAAAAGCCCTATCACATTTAAAAGCTGTTGCAGTACTTGATAAATCTGATTCTTTAAATGCTATTGGAGGTGCATTATTTGAAGATGTTTCTTCTAGTATGTATGTAAATAATCTTCATGTTCCAATGGTAAATTATATCTATGGAATTGGTGGTAGAGATACAACTTCTGAACAAATAGAATCTGTATACAATGATTTAATAAATATAGTAAATACTAAAAAAATAGATAATCCTTATAGATATTTAGGATTAAGAATGGAGGAAAAATAAATGGCATATAATTTAAAAGAAGTAATTGCAAATAAACCTTCTCGTTTTACTGAAGGACATAGAATGTGTGCTGGATGCGGAGCTCCTCCTGTTGCAAGAATGATTATGAGAGCATTAAAACCTGAAGACCATGCAGTAGTTTCTGTAGCAACTGGTTGTATGGAAGTTTCAACATTTATTTATCCATATACAGCTTGGACTGACTCTTTTATTCATACAGCTTTTGAATGTGCAGCAGCAACATTATCTGGTGCAGAAGCTGCCTATAAATCTTTAAAAAAACAAGGAAAATTACCAGAAGATGAACATACAAAATTTCTTGCATTTGGTGGAGATGGGGGTACTTATGACATAGGACTTCAATCATTATCTGGTGCAATGGAAAGAGGACATGACATGGTATATGTTTGTTATGATAATGGAGCATATATGAACACAGGAATTCAACGTTCTTCTGCAACACCTAAATTTGCAGATACAACAACATCCCCTGCCGGAAAAGTTCTTCCTGGTAAAATGCAATCTAGAAAAGATTTAACAAAAATAATGGTTGGACATCATTTACCATATGTTGCACAAACAATAGCTGTCAACAATTTTAAAGATTTATATGAAAAATCTGAAAAGGCAATTTACACTAAAGGTGCATGTTTTTTAAATGTTATGTCTCCATGTCCTAGAGGTTGGGGGTACCCTACAGACATGTTAATGCAAATAAATAAATTAGCTGTAGAAACATGTTATTGGCCTTTATATGAAGTTATAGACGGAGTATACCATATAAATTATAAACCAGCAAAAAAACTTCCAATAGAAGAATTTTTAAGACCTCAAAAAAGATTTAAACACATGTTTAAACCTGGAAATGAATGGATGATTGAAGAATTCCAAAAAGAAGTTGATAACAGATGGCAAGAACTACTAGATTTGGAAGAATTAACAAATAATAAAGAAAACTAGAGGTATTATGGATAATAATTTAGAAATAACCAAAAAGCCTGGGAACAAAAAAGTCACAATAATAAATATAATATTAATTATAGCAATTTTTATTGGGCTTACAATATATATGATAAATGTAGATGGTATAGAAAATATACTTAATCTTCTAAAAAGTGTTGATTATAAATGGGTTATATTAGGTATTGGAATTTTAATATTATTTTGGTTTTGTGAAAGTCTAACGCTTCACATTCCATTAAAAATAATGTATAAAAATCAAAAATTTTCTAATTCATTTAAGGTTTCAATGATTGGACAATTGTTTAATAATATAACCCCATTTTCATCAGGTGGTCAACCAATGCAAGCATATGAACTTAATAAAAATGGTTTACGTGTAAGTGATTCTTTATGTGCTATGTCTATGAAATTTATAATTACACAACTTGCTTTAGTTTTATTTACATTTATTATTATGATATTTGAATTTGATTTTTTAAAAAACCTTATGCAAGATTTCTTTTGGCTTGTAATTGTTAGTTTCATTATAAATATTTTAGCTATTGCATTTGTAATTTTAGCAGGAATAAATAAAAATATAATTTTAACCATTTGCAAACCTTTTATAAAATTAGGTGGAAAACTAAAAATTGTAAAAGATGTAGAAAAGACAACAAATAAATTTGATGAAAGTGTAACAAATTTTAGTAATCAATTTAAATTTATGAACTCTAAGAAAAAAACTGTTATTAAAATATTTATTATTGCTACCATTCAAAGCTTTTTATATTATTCTTTAACTTATATAGTATACAGAGCCTTTGGAAATAGTGGAATTAGATACTTTCAAATAGTACCTGCTCAAGCATTTTTATTACTTATTATGACTTTTATACCAACACCTGGTTCTGGCATTGGTGCAGAAGGCGGATTTTTACTTATTTTTAATTCTATATTTAAACAAGGAACTATTAATATGTCAATACTATTTTGGAGATTATATACTTTTTATTTACCAATTATAATAGGTGCATTATTTTTAATACCAGTAAAAAAAAGTAAAACGAACATTAATAATGTTTAATATAAAATAGCAAAAAAGCATCAAATGAAATAAAAACTCATTTAATGCTTTTTTGTTATTCTTTATTATTCTTCAATTGGTGCTTCAACAGGACAAACTCCTGCACAAGTTCCACATGATATACAAGCTGATTGATCAATTACAAATCTTTCTTCTCCTTGAGATATACATCCAACTGGACATTCAGCAGCACATGCACCACATGATATACATTTTTCTGTTATTCTATATGCCATTTTCTTTTCACCTCCTAAAAATTAAGTTTATATATATATTACCTTTTATGTTTTTCTGTTATTTTTTCCTTTTGATCTTGTTTTTCTAAATTTTCTAACTCATCAAGTTCTTTCTTATTTTCAACCTCTTCTTCATTCATTTTCTCGGCTACTGCATCTTTTATTACTTTTATATCTTTAGCATCATACTTTTTATATAAAATTCCGTCTCCATCTTTAATTTTCACTCTAACTCTTTCTTTTAGAATTTCTATATTATCAACTTCGCCTTCCCCATCTTGAGTTTTCACAATTGCTCCAACATGAGGTAATCTTGACAATTTTTCTGTATAAACATTATCTTCATATTTTAAGCAACACATTAATCTTCCGCAATTTCCTGAAATTTTAGAAGGTGTTAAAGAAATGTTTTGTTCTTTAGCCATTTTTATAGACACAGCCTCAAAATCACTTAAAAATGTACAACAGCAAAGTTCTCTTCCGCATACACCATTTCCACCAATTCTTTTAACTTCATCTCTTACTCCTATTTGTCTTAATTCAATTCTAGTTTTATATATTGTAGCTAGGTCTTTTACTAAATCTCTAAAATCAATTCTACCATCTGCAGTAAAATAAAATAATATTTTACTATTATCAAATTTTACTTCTACATCTGTTAAAGTCATTTCCAATTTGTGTTCTTTTATTTTTTTAAGAGCAACATTAAATGCTTCCTTTTCTTTTTTCTTACAATCTTCATAATGCTTAGTATCTTTATTTGTTGCAATTCTTAAAACTTTTTTTAATGGAGCAACAATTTTATCATCATCAACTATTCTATTGGCTATTAAAACCTCTGCATATTCTTCTCCTTGAGCTGTTTCAACAATAACCTTGTCGCCTTTTTTAATATTTAAATTCTCTGGATTAAAAAAATATATTTTTCCTAATTTTTTAAATCTTACCCCTATTATTTTTTTCAATTAATTTCCCTCCACATGTTAAATAACATATTATCTATACACATATCATAATTTCCATTATTTTTCAATCTTTCTTTAGTATTTTCCACAATTTCTATACATTTTGTGAACCTATAGTCATTTATTGCCTTTTCTATTAATACAGCATTTATATATTCTAATATAGAATTTATTTCTTCTTTAGATTCATATATTATTTTTGACATGTTTATAATATCAATCAAATCTTTTTTATTAATATTGTCAATAATATTCTTAATATTTTCATATTCAGCTATTTTATCTTTTAAGCTGTTTACTTTACCAATACTTCCTTGAAATATTTTTAAAATATCTTCACTTAAATTTTTAATTTCTAAATTTTTTTCTATATACTTTTTAATGTCATCATTGCTTATTTTTTCAAAATGCAAAATAACACATCTTGACTTAATCGTTTCCAAAAATAAACTTTCATTGTTTCCAATTAATATTATAATTGCAAATTCTGGTGGTTCTTCTAATGTTTTTAATAAACAATTTTGTGCCTCTTTTGTCATTTTATCTGCATCATTTATTATATATATTTTACTTTTTGATATAATTGGTTTTTCTTGTATTCTTTTTTGCAAATTTCTTATTTGTTCTATTTTTATACTATTTCCATCTGGCTCTATTATTTCGAAATCTGGATGATTATTACTTTCAAATTCAATACATGATTTACATGTATTATTACACCCGTTATTTAAACAAAGTACATATTTTGAAAGTTCTTTTGCAATTAATTTTTTACCTATTCCATCTATTCCAATAAATAAATAACTATGTGATACATTACCTTGTTTTATTGAATTTTCTAATAAATTTTTTATTTTATTATTTCCAATTATATTTTCAAACATTTTATCAATTCCTTATTTGTCTATTTTTCCAAATAAATTTAATGGCCATATTCTAAAGGCAACTGTACTTTCAATTTTTTCTAATGGTATGCATCCAAATGCTCTACAGTCTGTGCTGTGATTTCTATTGTCCCCCATTGCAAATACACAATTTTCAGGAACAGTAAAATCTGAAAATCCGGACACCTATAACATCTGTTACAACCCCTGCTTGTAAATATTTTTCTTCAAGTTCATTTCCATTTATATATACTTTTCCATTTTCTATTTTTACATGTTCACCAGGAAGTGCTATAACTCTTTTTATATAGCTTCTTTTTTTACCCATTTCCAAAAAATTATTTACAAACCAATTCCATCCTGTTCTTTGTTCAAACTGTGCAACAGGATTTTCTTGGTTAATTTCATTCTCATTATAGCTAACTTTACTTGGCTCTTCAAATGTAATTATTTCTCCTCTTTTTGGAAGGGTTTTTGTTGTTCTTCCCCATCTATTTAACCATAATCTTTGATTTTGCTCTAAAGTTGGATACATAGAAATTTGTTTTACAATTGTTGGTGTTCCTATAAAATATCTAAATAATAATGCAAGTACAACTGCAATTACTATACAATAAACCCATTCTAATATATTTTTTACTTTTGGATTCACGTTATCTCTCTCCTTATTTTTTTATTATATAATATTTCCTTCATTTTTTCAATTCTCTTTTGTTGGAATTTTAATTACAACTTCTGTTCCTTGTCCTACTACACTTTTTATATCAATACTTCCGCCATTTTTGTCTAATATTTCCTTTGCAATAGAAAGTCCAAGCCCAGTTCCCCCCATTTCTCTTGTACGAGCTTTATCTACTCTATAAAATCTTTCAAAAATTCTACTTAAGTCTTCTTCTGGAATTCCTATTCCATTATCAAATATTTTTATATATGCATCATTATATACAAACCCAACATATATTTTAATTTCTCCGCCTTCTTTGGTATATTTTATACTATTTGTTAAAATATTTAATACAACTCTTTCTATGTCATATTTATCTGCATATACAGGAGGTACATCTGCTGTTACAAAACAATTTACAGTATGATTTTTCTTTTTTATTTCTATTGCAAGCTTGTCCTGACATTTTTTTACTAAATCGCCTAAATCAAAACTTTCTTTTTGTGTTTTGTTTTTGTTATTATCATATCTTGAAAGTGTTAGTAAATCTGTTACAAGTTTAGCCATTCTTCTTGCTTCTGAAGCAATTACACCTAAAAACTTTTCTTGTGTTTCTTTATCATATTCGCCTTCTAATAAAGTATCTGCATACCCCATTATAGATGTAATTGGTGTTTTTAATTCATGTGATACATCTGCAACAAATTCTTTTCTCATATTGTCTAGTTTTACATGTTCGGTAATATCTTGAACCACAGCAATTACGCCATCTGGTCTATCATCTTGATTTTTAAATGGTGCAAAGAATATATTTATATATTTATCCTCTACTTGAACCCTTTGCTCTGTTGAAGTCCAATTTTCCAAATATATTATTTTTTCCATATTTATATCTAATTTAAATTTACTAAATATATCTTCAAATGTTACATCTTCTGGTCTAATGCTTAGTAATTTTTTTGCTTCTGGATTTATTAAAATAATTTCTTTGTCCATATTAAATGCAATTATTCCATCTGTCATATGTCTTAAAATTGTTTCTATTTGATTTTTCTTGGTTGATACATCATTTAATTGATCTTTTAATTCAGTAGTCATTAGCCCAAATATATCATCAACATTATCTATATTATTTTCTATTTTATTTTTATTATCTTCTGTATTGGTAATTTTCTCTGCACTTTTTATTAGTCTATTTATTGGATATATAACAAATTTAGAAAGATATATTCTAATTGATATTAAAGAAATAGCTAAAACTCCAATTCCTATTGCAGTTGTTACTATAGTCTCATTTTTTGCAGTTTCTATTTGTAAATTCAATTCTTCATTATCTGGTGAAATACTTGCTTTAAGCTCATGTAACTTGCTTACATTTTGAAATCCCATTAATCCTATTATGATAATTCCTATTATAAAAATTGATATAATTATTTTAAAATGAATATGTTTGTTCATATATCCCCCTAAAGTTATTTAACTAATTTTAATATTTCATTATATATTTTACTTTGCGTATCTTTTACTGAAATTTTGCTACTATTTATTCCCATTTGTTTTAAAACATTTTTATTTAATATAATTTCTTCTATTGTTTTATTTAAAATGTTTCCTTCTAATTTATCATTTTCAATAATTTTAGCAGCATTTACTTTTTCTAATACCTTTGCATTATACATTTGATGATTGTTACTTACATTTGGAAGTGGTATTAATATTGATGGCTTTCCTAAATTTGATATTTCTGTAATTGTCATAGCCCCACTTCTTGCAACTATAATATCAGAAATATTCATTATTTCTTCCATATTATAAATATATGGCAATATTTTAATATTTTCTATCATATTAATATTTATATTCTTGTCTTCTAATTTTTCTTTTATAATATCATATTGTTTTGGACCTGTTGCCCATATAATTTGATAATTTTTGTTTAATTTTTCATCTATAATTTCAAGTATTGCCTCATTTATTTTTTGTGCACCCTGACTTCCCCCATAAACCAATATAATAGGTTTTATAGAATTTAATCCAAGTTTGCTTAATATTTCATTTTTTTGATTTATTCCATATTCTTTTTTTTCTATTTTTACAGGTGTTCCTGTACATACAACATTTTTTGCATTTTTTATTTTAGACTTTGTCTCATCAAAGGAAACCAATATTGTATCTACCTTTTTTGCAAGCATTTTTACTGCTTTACCGGGGAAGGCATTACTTTCATGTAACATAGTTGGTATTTTATTTTTGTGTGCCTCAGTAATTACTGCTCCACAAATATAACCTCCTGTTCCAATTACTATATCTGGTTTAAATTCTTTTATTATTTTTTCTGCCTGCCCTAAACCTTTGTATGTTTTATATAATTTTTTTATATTGTCTATTGTTAATTTTTTACTTAAACCATATGCATCAATTGTTTTCAATTCATAGCCTGCTCTTGGAACTAAATCATTTTCTAAACCTCTTGTTGTTCCAATAAATATAATTTTAGAATCTTTTTGCTCTTCTTTTATTTTATTTGCAATTGCAAGACCTGGATTAATATGTCCTCCTGTTCCCGCTGCTGCAATAATTACTCTCATTTAATACACCTCTTTTGTTATTACAATCTATAAGTTTATTTGTAAACTCTTATTTTTTATTATTGTTGCTTATTACTTGCACGAGAAATATTTAATAATATTCCCATTTCACACAGTAAAATAAACAATGCTGTTCCACCATAGCTAAAAAATGGCAGTGGCATTCCGGGTTGCTGGCATTGATGACGTAACAACCGCAACATTAATTATTACCTGTATTGCAACAAGTGAAGTTATTCCGAACTGCAAGTAAGCTTCCAAACATATCTGGTGCTTTCATTGCAATCAAAACCCCTCTCCATATAAATATTGCAAATAATATAAGTACAATTGCACAGCCTACAAATCCCAATTCTTCACCTAAAATAGAAAATATAAAGTCATTGTGAGGTTCTGGCAAATATAAATATTTTTGTTTACTTTCTCCAAGACCTGAACCAAATAAACCTCCTGACCCAATTGCATATAAACTCTGAATAACTTGCCAACCATCCCCTGTTTGATCTTGCCATGGATCAATAAATGTTGTTACCCTTTGTAATCTGTATGGGGAAAATATAATTAATGCTATAATTGCTGGAATTCCAACTGCTCCAACAGTTATTAAAAAATGTTTAAATTTGCATCCAGCAACAATCATCATAATAGAACATATACCTATTATTACAACAGATGCACTAAAGTGTGGTTGTAACAACAATAGCCCAATTATTGGTGCTACCAAACACATATGTTTTAAAAAACCTGTATTATACTTTTCTAATTCATCTCTATTTTTTGTTAAAATTCCCGCATAAAATACTATCATTAAAATTTTTACTAATTCTGATGGTTGAAATGATAAGGTTTCTGTTAAATATATCCATCTTTTAGCACCATTTATGTTTTTTCCTATTAGTAAAACTAAAGCAAGTAAAATTAATGATACTATCCATGCATGTTTATAAAATTTTTGATAAAATCTATAATCTATTTTTGATATAAATAGCATTGCAATAATTCCAAGTATAGCAAATAAAAGCTGTTTAGAAAAATATTTATAACTATCTCCGCTTTCTGAAAGAGCTGATGGAGAACTTGCAGATAATACCATTACTAATCCTATTGTTAACAATAATAATATTGTTATTAATAATGTAAAATCTATTGGATTATTTAAAAAGCTTGAAAAGCTTTTTTTCTTTTTTGCCATTTATCTCAATCCTTTCTTTTTTGCATTTTTATCTTATGCATTTATTAAACCATTTGTAATCCAATTACACATGCAAGTAAAGTTATTAAACAAAATACAATTACAACTTTATTTTCTCTCCAACCTGATAATTCAAAATGATGATGTAATGGTGCCATTTTAAAAATTCTATTTCCCGTCTTTTTAAAATATGCTACTTGTATAATTACTGAAAGTGTTTCTAATACTGGTATTATTGCAATTACCAATAATATTATTGGCATTTTTAAGTATAATGCTAATCCAGATATAACACCTCCAAGTAATAATGAACCCGTATCTCCCATAAATACTTTAGCAGGATGTAAATTAAATACTAAAAATCCTAAAGTTGCTCCAATTACAGCACTACCAAATATTGATACTTCTGGTACATTAAATGTAATTCCTATAATTACTAAACATGTTATAATAAGTGAACTTACGCTAGATGACAAACCATCTATTCCATCTGTTAAATTTATTGCATTTGTAGTTGCAAGTATTACAACTATTGCAAATGGTATGTAAATATACACTGGCATTGTTATATATGTTTTAGCAATTGGAATAAATATATCTGTTCCTATATTTAATCCTTTAACTAAAAATACAACATATGCAACAGAAATAACCAACAAACCAATCATTTTATAACTTGGCTTAAGCCCTTCTGTATTTTTTAAAACTAATTTTTTAAAATCATCTATAAATCCTACTACTCCAAATCCTATTGTAATTAACAGCATTGGTAATAATTTATTTGCAATATCTGCTTGATTATTTGCATTTAAATATATATATATTCCTGTAATAATTATTATCATTGCTAGAATTATTATAATTCCACCCATTGTAGGTGTTCCTTGTTTTTTTAAATGTGACTTTGGCCCATCATCTCTTTCTATTTGACCTACTTTTAATTTTTTTAATATTGGTATTACTAATATTCCTAATATAATTGATACTACAAATGATATTAGCAATATTTTTGTATCAAAATTCACTGTTATCAAACCTTCCTATTTATTCTTTTTTCCTTTGTCTAGTTCTTGAACTAACTGTCTTACTATAATTCTTTCGTCAAATGGATGCTTTACTCCATTTATTTCTTGATATGGTTCATGGCCTTTTCCTGCAAGTACTATCAAATCTCTTTTTGTTGCCATTTTCATTGCTTCTTTTATAGCTTCAACTCTGTCTACTACAACTTTATAATTTCCTTTTGTCTTTTTTATTCCTTCTTCTATTTGATCTACTATTTTTTGTGGATCTTCTGTTCTTGGATTATCTGATGTTATTATTGTAAAATCTGCTATTCTTCCTGATATTTCACCCATTATTGGTCTTTTTCCACTGTCTCTATCTCCACCACATCCAAATACAGATATTACTTTTCCTCTAGTATAACTTTTTACTGCCTGTAAAATATTTTGCAAACTCTCTGGTGAATGAGCATAATCTATCATTATTGGCAATTCCATTTTATTGTCTACAAGTTCTGATCTTCCAGGAACTCTTACTTCTAACAATGCTTCTTTTATAACTTCAGGTGATATGCCTAATTTTTTTGCAACGCATATAGCAGCTAAAGAATTATATACACTAAATCTACCAGGAATTCCAACTTTTATTCTTTCATTTCTATCTGTTATTTTTACTTTAAAATCAACATATAAATTTGTAACAGTTATATCTTTTGCAGTTACATTTGCAAAATTATCAATTCCATATGTAGTAATATCATTTTCTTTAAACATATTTGGTATTTTTGCTCCATGTAAATCGTCTGTATTTACTATTCCTGTTTTACACATTTTAAATAATTTTAATTTTGACTCAAAATAGTCTTGCATATTTGGATGTTCTTTTTCACTAATGTGATCTTCTGAAAAATTAGTAAATAAAACAATATCAAAATCACATGCATCTACTCTATGTAATTTTAAGCTTTGTGAAGAAACTTCCATTACAACATATTCTACGCCTTCTTCTACCATTTGGTTAAATAATTGTTGTAATTCTAAACTTTCTGGTGTTGTTCTATCACTATCTTTTAATTTTTTTCCATTTATATATGTTGCAATTGTCCCTATTAATCCAACTTTTTTTCCAGCTTTTTCTAATATCTCTTTAATCATAAAAGTTGTTGTTGTTTTACCTTTTGTTCCAGTTACACCTATCAATTTGAATTTTTTTGAAGGATTTTTGTAGAAGTTTGCAGATGAAACTGCTAAAGCCTCTCTTGTATCTTTTGCCATTACAACAGCAACATCTTTAGGTATATTTAATTCTTTTAAATCACACCCTTCTTCTACCATTACACATCTAGCCCCATTTTCTATAGCATTATTTATATATTTATGTCCATCAACAGAAAAACCTTTTATAGCAATAAACAAAAAACCTGGTTTTACATTTTTAGAATTGCTTTCTATTCCTTCTATTTCTAAATCTAAATCACCTTTTAATTTTAAATTTTCTAAACCTTGTAATATATTTTTTAATTTCATATTATCAATCCTTCCAATTTTTTCATATTATATAACTAATTTGCCATTTTGTATAGACTAAAATCAAAAAAAGTCCCTTAATAATATTTATTAAAAGACTTTAATTTTATTCTTTTTTATTAATATGATTTTTATAAAAAGCTTAGACAATATCCCCGTCCCATTGTCTATATTTAATTACCTCAATATTGCAATTTTCACTTCTTTTGCACATTGCATTATATATTTGATCTCTAAGTTCTTGTTTTGCCTGATTTAAAGTTAATTCTTTATTTGGGAAAAATGGTCCATCTATATAAGATACAATTTTTACTTTATCATTGTTTTTTCCATAGCTTTGATAGGTATTTGTTATACAAAATGATGGTTTGTCTAGTGTTACAGGATATTTAAATGAAACTGATTTAAATGGTCTTATTTTTGTATAATATGGCCAAATATGGGCTTCTGGGTATATTGTTACTGAATAATTTTTTTTTATTTTTTCTTCAATTGCTTCTAAAAAATTTTTCATTGCATTTTTTTTAGTTGGTATTGGCATTGCACCTAGCATTTGTATTAGCGTTCCAAATGGCTTTATAGATACATTTTCTGGATTTACTATAAAAAAATTTCTTTTAGGGTACATTGCCATACTTGGTATAAATGTATCTGCAAATGGTTGTGTGTGATTTCCATATATAAAATACCCTTGTTTTTTATATTTCTTTAATTTTTCTTTTCCTACATATTTTATTCTAAATTTAAACTTAGAATATAATACTTTTATAGGAACACTAAATACATTTTGCACTAAAAAAGATGCTATATTCCATAATGGATTTTTGTGAATATATATATAATTTTCATCTATTACTCTTGGCTTAATTTTTGCTTTTGAAAATTCATCATTTAATTCATCTTTATAATAAATTATTTTTGGTTCTTTCATACTTTTTCCTGCTTTATTGTTGTATATTCTAATGGCTTTTTATAGAAATCCTCATATATTTCTTTCCAGACCTTAGCATTTTTTTCTTTCATAATTTCTAAATTTTCTTTTTCTGTCAAATTCTCGTCCGGAAATATTGGTTTTCCAATATTTACTGTATATTCTTGAACATAAAAACCATCTTCTCCCATTACATTACTATCTTCCATTGTTATAAATATAGGAAGTATTGGTACATTATTTCTTGCAGCTATTTTATATGCTCCAATTTTTAATGGCTTCGGTTTTTTGTAATTCCACCACATGCTTTGTTCTGGAAATATTAATATAAAATCTCCTCTTTGTAAAATTATGTCAGCTGCCTCCATAAATTTTACCATTGTTCTTTTATTTGAGCTAAGTGGTAATGTATTACAATTTCTAAACAAAAATCCATAAAATCCAGGAAAATTAGTATAATTTCCCTCTCTTAAAACTATAAAAAGTTTTTGTTTTTTATTAAGTTTGGCATTTCTAAATGCCTCTTCTACAGCAAACGAGTCAAAAGGATTAAAGTGGTTGCATGTAATTAATGCTCCACTTTCTAAACCTTCCATATTTTCTAATCCTCTTATTTCTTTTACAATTAATTGCTTGTTTTCTATTATTTCATTTAAAAATCTTTCACCAATTCTATTTGCAAATCTATTTTTTGCTTTACTTGTAAGTTTTTCATTCAAATAATCTACTTTTTCTGGTGTTAGAGTAATTGTTGGTGGATCATCTTCTACATCTTGGTCAAATTTTCCTTCTTTTTCGTATTGTTTTATTTTTTCTATTATTTTTAATCTTTCTTCTGACTTTTGAATATTTGGATTTGTTTGCTTTTCCATCATTTATGTTCTCCTATTTTTTCTATCGTCTCCTACACAATCACATTCTTTTTGTGCAAGTTTCCTTAACTTTTTGTCTCCTTCTTTGTCATTAAATCTGTCTTCTTCTGTGTAGTTATCTCTAATTTTTATTATTTCATCAAAAAATTCTGTCTTTTTTGCATACTTCCAAAAATATTCTTTATAAAGTATATCTTCAAAATGCCATGGTTTAAATGCCAAATTATAATGTATTAATTTTAAATCATTTGTATCTGTATCATTTGAAATTGGCATTTTATCCCATACATTGCTTATAATTTTTACTCTTCCTTTGCATAGTCTGTTTAAGTAATCTTGGTCTTGTGCAACAGCAAATTTTATTTTTTCTAATGAATATAAAAATTTTTCTTGAAAATCGAACTTTCTAAGTTCATCTAAGTTCATTAAAAGAACTCCTGCATTAAAGTAATTTCTATAGTCTGCAACTCCTACTACTTTTTCTACATATTCTTGAAATACTTCTATTTTTTGTATTACATCATCTGGAGCAGCAGCAACTAAATTATCCCCCATATCTATATTATATAACTCAGCAACATCTGCAAGAAGAACTATATCGCAGTCTAAATATAATGCTTTATTATATTGTGGATATAAATTTGGTATAAATAGTCTAAAATATGTTGTTACAGAATAGTAGTCTCTTGTATATAATTTATTTTTTATTTTATTTATATAATAATTTAAATCTACAAATTCTATGTTTACATTTTCTTTTTCATACTTTTTTATTTTCTCTTGATTTTCTTCAGTTATACTTGTATACAATATTTTTATTAAATAATAATTTTTTTCTGACGAATTTTCTATTAATGATTGTAATGCTACAGCTAAAAAAGGTACATATTTATCATCAACCGTAAAAAATATTGGTATTGTATTTAAATTTTCTTTCATTTTTTATTCTCCCCTTTTATTGTTTTCATATTCTTTTTTTAATTTTAAATATTCTTCTAAATCTTCATCAAATGCATGACATTTTAAAACTGTATGCACTTGCTCAACATTCCATTGTTTATAATTTTCTGTATGTGGATATGGAAACCATAACATTCTTTTGCAAAAATGACATACTACTGTATCTTTTCTATTAAATTTTGATTGTTCATTATATTTTCGAGGTATTAACATTTTTTTGCTTGTTGACCTAAAAATTGCATCTTGATCTGCAAAAAGCATTTTTTTACTTTTTATTAAATTTCTTGCTTTTTCTAACAATTTTGTTTCTTTTATTTTTTTCATGTTCATTAATAACATTCCCGCATTTATATAATCTGGTCTTATAAATATACTTCCATATTTTTCTTTTACAGCTGCATATTCATATTCTGAAACATCTATATTATATAGTTTAGAAAGGTCGTCTCCTATCATCATATCTATGTCTAAATATAATAATTTATCAGGAATATTAGGAACCATATCTGCTAGTAATCTAAGCAAAGTATATGGGGTGCAATATGCACTTTCATTTTTACAATTTAAAAATTCTTGTTCATAAAGATTAGTAACATCAACTTTTGTTACTTTGTTTTCTTTATTTTTTTTCTGTATTACTTTATTTAAAAAGTCTATTTGCTTATTTTCTATTGGCACATATTCTGGTTTTATTCTTGATGCATCCATAGTAAATATATAGCAATTAATACTTTCTTTGGTTCTATTGGTAATTGATATTAACTCTGTTAGTGCTCCATCAAATACTTTTTTATTTCCACATAAAAGTAAATTTATCATTTTTTCCCCCGAATTTTATTTTTTTACAATTGTCATATTTTGTTGTTTTTTATACATTATGCATTATAATATAAATGTAAAAAATATTCAAGTGCCGTTTTAATAAAAAAACAAAAGTACTTAATTACATCTTACAATTAAGTACTTTTGCAATTTTATTTTTAATAGTCTATATATACCTTATTTCCTTTATAGATTTTTATTCCTGTTTGTGGAACTTGACTTTTTACTGTTAATTGTGTTTTATCAATTTCTTCTGTTTCATTATTTATAACCATTTCTAATCCTTGTTCTTTTAATATTTTATTTGCCTCTTCTAATGTTTTTCCTAATACATCAGGAGTTACAACTTCCTCTTTTATTTCTACTTCTTCTTCGTTTCCTTGGTTAACCTCTAAATATGGTAAAACCTCGCTAAATATCTGTCCGCCAACTGGTGCCGCAACACCACCTCCTTGGTGTCCTCCCTCACCTGTTGGATTATATAAAGTTACCAAAACAACAACTTGAGGATCATCTATTGGAGCAACACCACAAAAAGATGTAACATACTTATTAGTATTAACGCCATCTTCCGATGTGCCTGTTTTGCCACCTATTCTATATCCTGCAACTCTTGCATTTTTACCAGTCCCTTCACTAACTACAGACTCCATCATACTAAGAACTTTTTGAGAAGTTTCTTTTGAAATTACTGTTCCTGTAGTTTCCACTGGCATATCTTTAACCTCTCCTGTTTGGCTATTAATAATTTGTTTAACAACTCTAGGTTTTATTTTTGTTCCTCCATTTGCAATACTAGAAACTGCTGTCGCAAGCTGTATTGGTGTTATTTCAAATCTTTGCCCAAAACTTATTGTAGCAAGCTCTACAGGTCCGCGCCTTTTCCTTTGCTAAAAATATTCCTTTTGCCTCACCTGGTAAATTTATTCCAGTTTTACTTAAAAGTCCAAATTTTTCTAAATAACTATAATATTTTTCAACCCCTAATTTTTGTCCAAGCCCAATAAATACTGGGTTACAAGAATTCATTAACGCTTGCCTCAAACTTTCTGCTCCATGTGGTCTATAATATCTCCAACATTTAATTCTAACACCTGCAACTTCAATTCCACCTGTACAGCAAAATTCTCCACTATTATCGGTATCTGTTATATGCTCTTCTAATGATGCAGAAGCTGTTATTAATTTAAATACAGAGCCTGGTTCATATGTGTCTGCTATTGCCTTATTTCTCCACACTGCCTGCAAATTTTTTGTTTTTTCACTTTGTTCTAATGTGTCCCACACAGATTTTAATTCATCAGTATATGCTGCATATGGATCATTTAAATTATAATTTGGATATGTTGCCATTGCCAAAACATCCCCAGTTTTGGGATTCATAACAACAATATTTCCACCATCTGTACACTTATTGTCTATACATGCCTCTTTTAAATATTTTTCAGCAATAGACTGAATAGATAAATCAATAGAAAGTACTAAACTATTTCCATCAATTGCTGCAACATAATTTTCTCCCTCAGTCCCTATTTCACCGCCTTTTGCATCTGCATGCCTTTTTATGGCTCCTTTTAAACCTTTTAACTCACTATCATATTTTGCCTCTATTCCATCTAACCCTTGATTATCACTACCACAAAAACCTATAAACTGTGATGCAAGATTACTATATGGGTAATACCTTTTGGTATCTTCATCTATATTTACTCCAACTGAAATATTATTATTTTGAAGCCAAACCCTTAGTTCATTTGCCTTTTCTTTATCAACTTTTTTTGCAATAGTTTCAATAGAACTCCTTTTACTAACCTTTTTTAAGACTTTATCATAATCTAGCTCAAAAATATCTGCCAAAGCCTTTGCAACTTTTTCTTTGTCCTTTTTATCAATATTTCCTGGGTTAACCGTTATAGTTTCCACTGTACTGCTCACAGCCAAAATATTCTTGCCTGTTGCATCATAAATAGTCCCTCTTTTAGGGTTTATATTTCTGTCTAATGTTTGTTGTTCATAAGCAAGTTCTTGCAATTCTTTTCCTTGTACAAATTGAATATAACCAACTCTTATTATTAATAAAATAAATATTAATAATGCAACAAACAAGGAATTTCTCATCTTTTTCTTTCCAGACAATTTAATTGATATCATAAAAACACCTCTAATAATATTTATTAGAAGTGTTTTATTTTATTCAATTTTATTTATTAAATATTTTATCTACCAAACTCTCAAACCAATTTTTTTCTTCCTTAGTAATAACCTTTTCAGATGGTGATTCCACATAATCTTTTTTAGGTAATGTAACATAAACAGTTTGTTTATTTGTTAATTTTTTCATTCCTAATTTTTCTTTTGCCTGTTGTTCAATATAATTTGAACTTAAACTATTTTCTATTGTAACTTTTAATTGTTCATTCTCTTTTTGAAGTGATGATAATTCTCTTTTTAGAGTCTGAACTTTATTAAACTTTTCATTTATTTGTGAGTTTCTGTAACTTATGGTAAGAAGAACTGCAAATATTGCAACTATTGTTAATGTCATTTTTGTTTGTCTTTTCTTTTGACTTTGCAATGTTTTTTTATTTGCTTTAGGATTTTCTAATACTTTTATACTTTGTTTTTTTCTTGGTTTATATGATGGCTCTAATTTTCTAGGGCTTGTCTCATACTGGTATAGACCTCTTGTCATAAGTTACTCACCTCCTTTGTACTTTTTTATTTTTATATTTTTTCAAAAATTCTAAGTTTTGCACTTTTAGATCTTGTATTTTCTTCTTGTTCATCTTTTGTTGCTATTATAGGTTTTTTAGTTATTATTTTTCCTTCTTTTTTTGCTCCACATACACAATATGGCAAATCACTTGGACATGTACATTTCCCACTAGCTTCTATATATGCATTTTTTACTGCCCTATCTTCTAATGAATGAAATGTTATTATGCAAAGTCTTCCCCCTGGCTTTAACACATCAATACAGTTTTTTACCGTATTATACAATGGCTTTATTTCATCATTTACTTCAATTCTAATTGCTTGAAAAGTTCTTTTGGCTGGATGTCCATCTTTTTTTGCAAATCCAGGAATTGATTTTTCTATTATTTCTACCAATTGTTTTGTAGTACTGATTTGTTTTTCTTTTCTGTACATACATATATTTTTTGCAATTTGTCTTGAAAACTTTTCTTCTCCATATTCATATATAATATTGGCCAATTTTTGTTCTTCATAACTATTTACTACTTCTTTTGCTGTTAAACTTTGGGTTTTATCCATTCTCATATCAAGTTCATTTTCACCAAGATAGCTAAACCCTCTATTTCTTTCATCTAATTGGTATGACGAAACTCCTAAATCTAGCAAAATACCATCTACATTTTCAATTTGCAAATTGCTTAAAATTTCTTTTATATTATCATGATTATTATGAACATAAATTACATTTTGAAAATCTTTTAAATTTTCTTTTGCAGCTTTTAGTGCTTCTTCATCTCTGTCTATTCCTATTAATATTCCATTTTCATTTAATTTTTTTACTATTTGTTTACTGTGCCCTGCTCCGCCAAGTGTTCCATCTACATATATGCCATCTGGTTTTATATTTAGTCCATTTATACACTCATCAAGCATTACAGGTTTATGCTTAAATTCCAATTTAACACCTCTTAGTTTATAATACTCATGCAGCTGGTAAAAAATTTCAAATTACCAGCTGCATTATATCATATGTATTTTAATTGTTCTTTTGTGTTAATTTATCTTTTGAAAACATACAAATTCTTTTGTAAAATCCTCTTTTGAATTTTAAAATCTTTTGTAAAATTTTCTTTTGCAACTTTTTACATTTATAACTTTATCTTTTGTATTCTTACTATTTATCTTTTGCAAAGTTTTCTTTTGCATTTTTATCTTTTGTGTTTTTAATATATTTTCTTTTGTTAATTTATCTTTAGTTTTTTATATAAACTTTTGCAAGTTATATACCTAGCATTGTCATGTTTTGTGCAATTTCATCAGCTGAAATGTTATCATCACATTTTTGCCATGTTTCTTTATTCCAAATTTCAAGTCTTGTTCCAACACCAATTATTACTGCTTCCTTTTCTAGGTTAGCTGCATTTCTTAAATTATTTGATATTAAAAATCTACCTTGCTTATCTATTTCACATTCTGTTGCTCCAGATAAGAAAAATCTTACAAAGTTTCTTGCATTTTTGTCTGATAATGGAAGTGCTTTCAATTTAGCTTCGAAATTTAACCACTCATTTTGTGAAAACGCAAATAAACATCCATCTAACCCTTTTGTTACGATGAATTTTTCCCCCATGTCTTGTCTTAATTTAGCAGGCATTATTAATCTGCCTTTAACATCTAGAGAATGCTCGTATTCACCAATTAGCAATTAATTTCACTTCCTTCCACCAATTCACCACTTTGTTCCACTTTGCTCCACTTTTATTTGATTGTAATATAACTTTTTTTATTTTGCAAGTATTTTTTATAAATTTTTTAAAATTTTTAACTTTTTATTACAATTCTTTAGTTGTAATTATAAATTTAATAAATTTTTATATTACATTTTCATATATTTTTCGACTTTATATTGACTTTTTTTATTATATTTTATATACTACCTTCAAAGGAGGATGAATTATGGATAAGTTTATGGAAAAAATAAAAGGAACTAAAATATTAGGAATAATTGGAAACTTAATTTTAGCTGTAGCTGTATTTTTACCAGTTTTAACTGTATCTGTTTCATTATTTGGTATATCACAAAGTCAATCAATTTCATATATCCAAGGTGATGGAATATTTGTTTTAATACTAGCTATTGTTAACTTATTAATTATTTTTGCTGACAAATTATCAGAAAAAGTTGCTTTTATGAAAAAATTATCAAACCAAAAATTCACATTAATTCCTACAGCAATAATAGTTATTCTACTTATTGTATTAATATCTGGTAAATCTAGTGCAATTGGACAATTAGGTTCATATGCTTCACTTGCCAATATTAGTTATGGAATTGGTTTCTGGTTATTATGGATTGGTGCAGTTATTTCTGCAATCTACCCATTCTTATATAAAGGAAACGAAACAAAATAATTAAATATAACAAAAAACCTAAGTTTTAACTTAGGTTTTTTTCATTTTTATGCACTTTTTAATTCTAGTCTTAATTTATCTGCAATCATTGCAATAAATTCTGAATTTGTTGGTTTTCCTTTGCTTGCTGAAATCGTATAGCCAAAAATATTTTCAACTGCTTCTTGTTGGCCTCTTCCCCATGCAACCTCTATAGCATGGCGAATAGCACGTTCAACACGGCTTGGTGTTGTAGAATATTTTCTAGCAATTTGTGGATATAAGCTTTTAGTAATTTGATTTATTACATCTATATCATTTACAACCATCATAATTGCTTCTCTTAAATATTGGTAACCTTTTATATGTGCTGGAACACCAACTTCATGTATTAAATTTGTAACTAAAGCCTCTAAATGTTCTTCAGTTTTTGTATCTACATTTGATATTTCTATATATTGTGGTTTTATTTCTCTTCCTACAAAATTATTTTTTTGACTTGGTTTATAAAATTTAAGTTCTCTTATTCTTTTAATTAATAACTCAATATCAAATGGTTTTACAACATAATATTCTGCTCCTAAACCAATTGCTTGACCAGTTATTTTATCTTGTCCAACTGCTGATAACATAATAAACATTGGTCTTTTTTCAAGCTTTATAAGATTAACATTTTCCAAAACTCCTAATCCATCTAAATGTGGCATTATAACATCTAATAATACAACATCTGGGCTAGTATTTGTAATCATCTCTATGGCTTCATTTCCATCTCTTGCCATTCCTATAACTTCCATATCTGGTTGTGATTCTAAATATGATGATAATGTTTTGCTAAACTCTTGATTGTCATCTGCAATTAAAACTGTAACTTTCTCTTTCACTTTTTTCCTCCTAAAATATTTTAAATATTTGTCATCGACATTTACGATTATAGAAGTTTTTCAAGTGTTTTGCAATAAAAAATTGTAAATTTTTTCCAATTTTTCATAAAAATACTATTTTATTATACTTTTAGATATTAATTTTTTATCTAAAAATTTTATATCTCTTAAATTAATACTTTTATTGTTATAATCTTCCATTAGTTTAGCTTTTTTGTCTTCTTCCAACTCCAAATTACATGTAACATTATCTAAATAATTAACATTTTTTATAGAAATATTGTTTTTTCTACAGTAGTATTTAAATTTTTCAAATTCCGTATATTCTAATTCTACAAACATTTCACATCCTAATATTTTAGCTTGTTTTTTTGCAATTTTAATTGCATTTATTAAAGAATCAGAATATGCCCTAACAAGCCCTCCTGTACCAAGTAAAATGCCTCCAAAATATCTTGTTACAACAACCAAAATATTACATAATTCATTTTTTTGTAAAATATTAAGCATTGGTGCACCAGCAGTTCCAGACGGTTCTCCATCATCACTAGCCTTTTCTACAATATGATTATTTTCAATTACCCTATATGCAAAGCAATTGTGTCTTGCATCATAGTAATTTTTTTTTAATTTTTTTATCTCATTTTCCGCTTCATCTTTACTATTTACCCTTATTAAATTTGCTATAAATTTTGATTTTTTTTCAGTTAAAGTATAATCTACATTTTCTTCAATAGTAACAAACTCTTCCATTTTTCTCCTTTTATTCTTTTCCAGCAGTATAACCTGTAGAATATGCAATTTGTAAATTAAATCCACCAGTATAACTATCTACATCTATAATTTCTCCTGCAAAATATAAACCATTTATTATTTTAGATTCCATTGTTTTAGGATTAATTTCCTTTATATTAACCCCTCCACTTGTAACTATTGCCTCTTCTATTGGTCTAAAAGCTTTTATTGTAAATTCTAAATGCTTTAAAATTTTTACAAGTTCTTTTCTTTCTTCCTTTTTTATTTCATTTACTTTCTTATTTGGGTTAATTTTACTTTTTTCTATAATAATTGGTATTAATTTTTGTGGTAACAATTTATCTAAACTATTTTTAAATTGTTTATTTTTAAATTCTTCAAAGTCCCTAAGTATTCTTGAATCTAATTTTTCTTCTGTAAGAGCTGGTTTTAAATCTATTTGTAATATTATATTTCTATTTTTTAATAGTTCTTCTTGTTTTTTGTACCTTACTAAATGTGATGATAAACTTAAAATAACAGGTCCTGAAACACCAAAATGAGTAAAAATCATTTCTCCAAAGTCATTATATATTACCTTGTTTTTAGTTTTATCTATTAAATTTATTTCTATATTTTTTAAGCTTAATCCTTGAAGCTCTTTTGTGTTTTCATATGTCTCTAATGGTACTAATGAAGGCTTTATTTTTGTAATTGTATGTCCAAGTTTTTTTACCATTTCATAGCCATCTCCTGTTGAGCCTGTTAGTGGGTAGCTTTTACCTCCTGTTGCAAGAATAATCTTATTTGCACTAATAATTTCATTATTGCATTTTACTGCCTTTACATTATTGCTTTCATCTACAATAATTTCATCTACTTTAGTATTTAGCAAGATTTTAACATTAAATTGCTTTAATTTTTTAGTAAAACATTTTAAAACATCTTGTGATTTGTCTGTTATTGGAAATACTCTATTTCCTCTTTCTTCTTTAACTTCCAATCCTTGCTCTTTTAAAAAATTTATTATATCTTTATTTGTATAGTTTCTAAATGAACTATATAAAAACATACCATTTCCAGGAGTATTTTTTATAAATTCTTCCATGTCTAAAGAAGATGTAATATTACATCTTCCTTTTCCCGTTATTAAAAGTTTTCTTCCTAAAGTTTGCATTTTTTCAATTAAAATTACTTCATTTCCATTTTCTGCAGAAGATATTGCAGCCATCATGCCAGCTGGTCCTCCACCAATAACTATTACTTTCATATTTTCTCCATCTCTTGAATTGCTTTTAAAATTCCATATTTTCCGTATTCATATGTAAGTCCACCTTGCATATATGCAATATAAGGTTTTCTTAAAGGTCCATCACAACTTAGTTCAATTGTAGAACCTTGTGTAAATGTTCCTGCTGCCATAATTATTTTATCATCATACCCTCCCATGTCTCCTGGCTCAGGTATTACATTTGAATCTATTGGTGAACCTTTTTGAATTCCCTGACAAAATTTTATTAATTTATCTGCACTTCCTAAACTTATTGTTTGAACAATGTCTGCTCTTTTTTCATTCCATTTTGGTTCTACATTATAACCCAACTCTTCTAAAATTGCACTTGCAAATATTGCTGTTTTTAGGCTACTTGCAACTACACTAGGTGCAAAAAACAAACCTTTTAAAAATAATGTGTTTTGATTTAGTGATGGACCTATTTCTTTTCCTATTCCTGGTGCTGTAAGCCTTTGGGCACACATTTCTACAAGTTCTCTTTTACCAACTATATATGCTCCACTTGTTGCAATTCCTGCACCTAAATTTTTCATAAGTGACCCTACTGCTATATCTGCACCAACTTCTATTGGCTCTTTTTCTTCTACAAATTCTCCGTAACAATTGTCAACCATTATTATTACATCTTTATTGACTTTTCTAATTTCTTTAATTACATTTTCTATTTTACAAATTTCTAAACTTTTCCTTGTAGAATACCCTCTTGATCTTTGGATTTCTACTAATTTTACATCTTTTTTTGATAACCTTTTTGTTATTTTTTCAATATCAAAATCATTGTTTTGTAACTCTATTTGTTCATATTTTATTCCATATGCTTTTAATGAACTTTTATTTGGATTTTCTCCTATTCCTATTACTGTTTTTAATGTATCATATGGCGCTCCTGTTATGCTAATCATTGTATCATTTGGGTATAATAGTCCAGATAACGTAATTGCAAGCGCATGTGTTCCTGATATTAACTGTGCTCTAACTAAACTATCTTCTGCTTTAAAAACTTTTGCATATATTTCTTCTATTTTGTTTCTTCCAGGTTCATCTATTCCATAACCTGTTGCTGAATTTAAATGCATTTCTGATAAATTTGCTTCTTGAAATGCTTTTATTACTTTTAAACTATTTATTTGACATATATTATCTACATTTTTAAATTGTTCTTGTATTTTTTCTTCCACTTTTTTTGATAAAGCTATTATATTTTCTTCTCCCACTGGCTTTTCCTCCAATTTTTATTTGGTTCTATTTTACTATAAATTCAGAGAAATATCAAGTAAATCTATTTTCTAAAAAACTAATAAAAGTTGGGTTTCCCCAACTTTTATTAGTTTTGGCTGTATGGTAATAAAGCAATGTGTCTTGCTCTTTTAACAGCTAATGTTATATCTCTTTGATGTTTTGCACATGCACCTGTATTTCTTCTAGGTAATATTTTACCTTTATCATTGATAAATTTCTTTAATTGTTCTGGATTTTTGTAATCTAAAACAAAGTTTTTATCACTGCAAAGTACACATACTTTTTTTCTTTGTTTTCTGAATCTTGGATTGTAATCCTCATCATAATTTTTATTATTTCTCTTATTTTGTTTTTTATCTGCCATTATATTTTCCCCCCTTAAGATTAAAATGGTAGGTCGTCTGTACTTGAAGATACTTCAAAATCTGATCCCATGCTTCCAGGAGCAGTTGTTCCAAATGTATTTTCAAAATCATTATTTCCAACTTCTTGCTCTCTTTTGCTATCTGCAAAATAAGCTTCTTCTGCTACAACTTCTGTAACATAGTGTTTTGTTCCTTGATCATCGTCCCAAGTTCTTGTTTGTATTCTTCCTATAATACCTACTTGTTGACCTTTCTTAAAGTATTTACTACAAAATTCTCCAAGTTTACTCCATGCAACTATATTTATAAAGTCTGCTTGTCTTTCTTCACCTTGTCTTGCAAATCTTCTGTTTACTGCTAAGCTAAATGAAGAAACCAATGTATTATTTGTTTGTGTATATCTTGTTTCTGGATCTCTTGTTAATCTTCCCATTAAAATTACTTTGTTCATGTTTTATCACCTTTCTTTACTTTAAATAAAGGCCCCTTCTTTATTTAATTGATTATTTGCTAATATAAATTAGTCTTCTTTTTTTACTGTTATAAATTTCATAATGTCATCTGTTATTCTGTAGATTCTTTCGATTTCTGCAATAGCTTCTGGTTTTGATTCGAAATTAAATAATATGTATGTTCCTTCTTTACATTTGTTAATTTCATAAGCTAATGTTTTTTTACCCATATTTTCTGTTGATTCTACTTTTCCATTTTCATTTATTAATCCTGTAAATTTTTCTTCTAAAGCTTTTAGTCCTGCTTCATCTACACTTGGATTAACAATGATAATACTTTCGTATTTATTCATTATTTTCACCTCCCTTTGGATTTGTAACCTACATTTTGACTGTAAGTAGAGATTTGAAATAAGCTTTGCTTTTTTCAAACATAGCTATTTTACCACATTTTTATATGTTTGACAACCCATTTTTCAAATATTTTTTTGCAAATTTTATTGCATACATTTATTATTTATGCTATCATTTAAACAAAATATTGGAGGCAAAATATGAACTATTTAATTTCAATTTCATGGCATATATTACCTATTTTTACAATAGAACAGGTACTAGAAAAAATAGAAAAATATGATAAAACTCATAAAATAGCAGGTATAGAAATTGCAAGCAAAGACTTTGAAACAATGAAAAAAGCAGTAGAATTCTCAATAAAACATAACTATATTTTTCAATGTCACGCACCTAAAATAAGTACAAATGAAGAATTATTAGAATATTTATCAAATGTAGGAAAACTTGCAAAAATATTAAATAAAAAAATTAATATTGTATTTCACAGTAAGGAAGATGATAATTTAAAAATAGCAAAATTAAACACAATTAATCTTTTAAATACCATATTTAACTACATAAAAGAAAATAACTTAAATATATCAATCTCTTTGGAAAATCTAAATTATCACCACAATCACGATAGAATTAATGTAGATAAAATTGATTCTATTTTATCTGAATTTGATGATGTAAATTTCACATATGACATAGGACATGACATTTTTGATAATCATAACTACACAAAGTTATCTAAATTACAACTAAAAAAACTAAACAACATCCATATTCACAATGTTTGCAACAATAAAGACCACTGTGAAATAACTCCTACTTGTGATTACATAACTCAATTACGTGATAGTGTAAAATATTTAAAAAGCATTAATTATGAAAAAAGTATTGTTTTAGAAACTGGATTTAATAATTACCCTGGAAACAATTATGAAGAAAAACTTATTAATTATATAAAATCTTTTGAAAAAATTGAAGACATATTAAAAACCGAGTAAAACTCGGTTTTTTATTATTTTAATTTCATTGAAAGTAATTTAGAAATTCCACTTTCCTCCATTGTTACTCCATAAACTGTATCTGCCGCTTCCATTGAACCTTTTCTATGTGTAATTACTAAAAATTGTGTATTTTTTGAAAATTTCTTTAAATATTCTGCATATCTAAAAACATTAACATCATCCAAAGCAGCCTCAATTTCGTCCAGTACACAAAATGGTGCAGGATTAATCTTTAATATAGCAAACAATAGAGCAATTGCTGTAAATGCCTTTTCTCCACCTGATAAAAGCATCATATTTTGCAATTTTTTTCCTGGTGGCTGAACAGTAATATCTATTCCACATTCTAAAATGTTATCTTCATCTGCAAGTGTAAGTGTTGCATTTCCTCCTCCAAACAATTCTTTAAATACTTCTCCAAAATTTTTATTTATAATTTCAAATTGTTTTTTAAATTGTTCTTTCATTATAACTGTCATTTCAGATATTATTTTTCTAAGTTTTGCCATTGTTTCTTCTAAATCGCATCTTTGTTCACTCATAAAGTCATATCTTTGTTTTAATGTTTTATATTCTTCTATTGAATCAATATTTACACTTCCAAGTTCTCTTATATCTGCTCGTAAGTTATTGACTTTCTTTTGAGTTAATGCCACATTGTCTGGTTTTTTATAATCAACAACATTGTTTGGTGTAAGTTCGTATTCTTCCCACATTTTGTTTATTATTCCATTTATATCATCTTCTAATTTTGTCTTTTTAACATCTATTTTTACTATTTGTGATTTTAAGTCTTCTATTACACTAAATTTAGCTGTAATTTCTACTTCTTGATTTTCTAATTTTTTATTTTTCTCTATTCTTTGTCCTTTTAGTTCTTCTATTTTATTTCCACTTTGTTTAACATCTTGCTTAATTTTTTCTATTTTTTGTTTTGTTTGCTCTATCGTTTCTTCAAGTTCTTTATTACTTTCTTTAATTTCAGATATTTGGTTTGTCTTATTTTCTATACTTTTTTTAGTATTTTTTATGTCCAAATTTATTCTTTCTTCTATTTCTTGTATAGAACTTTCACTTTCGTCAAATGATGATACAGAAATTTTTAAATTTGTTATATCAAAATTTAAATCATCTATATATTTTTGGTTATCTTTATTAAGTTCTGCAAACTCTGTAATTATTTTGTTTAATTCTTCTATTTGGCAAGTTAATGTATCTATTTGCTTAATATATTCTTGTTTTTTAGTAACCAAATTTTTCTTATTTACCTCTATTTCTTGTCCTTCTTGTTTTACTTTATTTAGCCTGTTTTCAATCTTTTGAATATTTTCTTCTATAAGCTCTAATTTTTGTTTTTTTGTTGCATATTCTATTTCTATTTCTTGCAATTGTTTTTCTAAATTTTGTGCAAGCTCTAAAATATCTTCTATAGAGTTTTCATATTCTTCTTTTTCTAGTTTTAACTTTTCTACTTTTTCTTTTTCTTTTTTTATTTGTTTTTCTAAGCCTTCTATTTCTCTTCCTCTACCTAAAATATTTACTGTTTTTTTGCTAACAGAACCTCCTGTAATTGCTCCAGATGGATTAATTAAATCTCCTTCTAGTGTTATAATTCTAAATGAATAGCTATTGTTTTTTGCAAGTTTAATTGCTGTATTCATGTTATCAACAACTACAGTTCTACCAAGTAAATTAAGTATTATTTGCTCATATTTTTTGCTATATTTTACAAGATCTGATGCAATTCCAATAAAACCATTATCTTTTCCCTTTACTTTATCTAGTTTTTTCCCTTTTACAGATGAAATTGGTAAAAATGATGCTCTTCCTAAATTGTTTTTTCTTAAATGTTCTACTAATTTTTTTGCATCTTCTTCTGTTTCAGTAACAATATTTTGAAGACTTATTCCAAGGCACATTTCTATTGCTGTTTCATACTCTTTTGGAACTTCTATTACATTTGCTAAAACTCCATGCATACCTTTTCCAAGGTCTTTTATGTTTTCACAATCATTTAATAAAGCTTTTACACTTTTTACATAACCTTCTTTTTCTTTTTCAGTTTCAATTAAAAATTTTAATCTTGATTCTTTTACTCTTATTTCACTTTCTAAAATATTAATATTATTTTCATAAGATTTTATTTTTTTGTTTGCTTCTTCTTTTTGATTTGAAATTTTTTCTAAATCGGCTACAACTTTTGTTTTTTTAGAATCAATACTATAAAATTCTTTTGCTATTTCTTCTTTTCTAATTCTTGTACTATCTAGTTCTGAAATATTTGATTGAATCTCTTGTTTTATTTGTTTTTGTCTTTTTTCATAATTTTCATATTTTACATTTTCTGCACTAATTAATGATTGTAATTCATATTTTTTATCTGTATCTTCATCAACTACCTTTTTGTGTTCTTCTATCTCTAATTCTTTTTTTGATAGTTTACTACTTATTTTTTCTAATTCTTCTTCTTTTGCTTTTAATTCTTCTTCAAATTTTTCTTTGTTTGTCCTTAGATTATTCTTTTTTTCTTGTTTTTGTTTTATTTCCTCTTGCAATTCTTCTATTTTGGTGTTTAATTCTTTTATTTCTTCTTCATATCTTTTAGAGTTTTCATTATTATTTGTAATTCTGGTATTTGCTACATTTATGTCTGAATTTAGCATTTCTATTTCTTTTTTGCTTTCAAATCCCAAGTTTGACATTTCTTCAATCTTTATTGTTATTTCATCTATTTCATTTTTTAGCTCTTCTTTTAAACTTTTTATTCTTTCTAGTCTTCCTTCTTCGTCTTTGCAATTTGTTTTTAATATGTCTTCATCTTGCACAATTTGGTTTAATGTTTCTTTATATTTTTCTATATTAAAAATAAATAAACCAATTTCTATATTTTTTAATTCTTCTCTTAAATTTAAATATTTTTTTGCTTTGTCTGCCTGCATCTTTAATGGTTCTATATTTGCCTCTATTTCTGCCAAAATGTCATTTATTCTAAGTAAATTTAATTTTGTATTTTCTAATTTTTTCTCTGATTCTGCTTTTCTTGCTCTGTATTTTACAATTCCAGCTGCTTCTTCAAATATATGTCTTCTATCTTCTGATTTGTTACTTAATATTTCATCAATTTTTCCTTGTCCAATTATAGAATAACCATCTTTTCCAATTCCTGTGTCCATAAATAACTCTAAAACATCTTTTAATCTACATGGTACTTTATTTATAAAATATCCTGTTTCTCCGCTTCTATATAGCTTTCTTGTTACAGTAACTTCTGTGTATTCTATTGGTAATGTTCCATCAGAATTATCAAATACAAGTGAGCTTTCAGCAAATCCCAATGATTTTCTGTTTTGTGTTCCAGCAAATATTATGTCTTGAGATTTTGAACCCCTTAGTGATTTCATACTTTGTTCTCCGTAGTATCCATCTTATTGCATCTACTATATTACTTTTTCCTGATCCATTTGGTCCTATTACACTTGTTATTCCTGGCATGAATTCTAATACTGTTTTGTCAGCAAATGATTTGAATCCCTGCATTTCTAATCTTTTTAAATACATTTTTTATCACCTTTATTTTTTTATCTTTTGTTAGTTTATAATATTTTTATTTTTTTGTAAAGTCTATTTTAAAAAAGAAAAAGGGTCATACATGCTTTTGCATGCAGACCCATATTTCTTACACCCTTTTTCTGAAAATGCAAAATTTTGCATTGGAGCCGTACATTTCTCTTGTTTTCCTTATAACAGAAGCAATAGCTTCACTAGAACCTGTAACAGAATTGTAAACAATCTGTGGATATTTGGTACTAGCAACATTAAATTGGTCCATCTCCTGATAATCCTTTTCTTCTCCCATATGGAGAAGAAGTATTGCAGGAATATCTTCTCCTTCCATGCAAATGTCAGAAGAAAATCCTAAAACAAACCATTCATACTCTGGCTTGTTTCCAATCCAATTTACCTTCTTCCACTTAACTTTTCTTTCCCTTATTTCAGAAAGAATTTCGCTGCTCTTTTTTAACACAAAAACTTCCTCTTCAGAAATCATGTCTCCTTTTTTCAGTATAATGATTTTGGATGCTTCACACATTTATCATCAAGTCCTTTCAAAAATGTCTTAAACCAGCCAATTAGCCGTAAACGTATATTTTTATTATACAACATTTTTTTATATTTTGCAAATTTTTCAAGAATATTGTTTTACATAATATTTTTCTATTTTATTGCTTCATTTGCATATTCATTATTTACAATTTTATCATATGGTGCCTTTTTTTGTAATTCGCCTGCACTAGTCATAACATCTTGTAAAAGATTAAATGATTCTTCTTTTAAAACAGGAGTATCATTCCATGCATCTATATCTTTATAATTTTGTATAACCTTTGAAAGCAATGTTATATCTGTATCTGGGAAAAAGCTTTGGACTACTTTTGCTATGTCTTCTGAAGAATTTTCTTTAACCCACTTTTGTCCTTTATATATAGCGTTTGTAAATTTTTGTATAGTTTCTTTATTATTTTCTATATAGCTTTTTTTTGCAAAATATGCTGTATATGGTATTTCTCCTGCTGCCTCTCCAACAGAAGCAACAATATAACCTTTATTTTCATTTTGTGTAAGAGATGCGGTTGGCTCAAATAATGTTACATAGTCAGCAGTTCCACTAGTAAATGCTCCAGCCATTAAGTCAAATTTTATACTGTCATCTAAAACAACATCTTTTTTTGGGTCTAGACCATTTTTTCTTAAAACATACTCTAAGGTCATATATGGAACCCCACCTTTTCTTCCAGGTATTATGGTTTTTCCTTTTAAATCCTGCCATTTAAAATTGTCATTTTTTTCTCTTGCAACTAAAAATGAACCATCCTTTTTTGTCATTTGTGCAAACACTTGGCAATAGTCTTCTTTTCCTTCATTATATACATAAATTGAAGCTTCTGGTCCTGCAAAACCAATATTTACTTGATTTGATAAAACAGATGTCATAACAGCATCTGCACCTTGCCCAGTGGTTAATTCAATTTCTATACCATTTTCCTTAAAATATCCATTATTTATTGCAACATATTGTGGAGCATAAAAAACAGAACGTGTAACTTCACTTACCTTTATGTTTTTTACATCATTGTTTGTATTTTTATGTTTTAAAACTGTAATACTAACAATTGCCACAATAACAATTACAATAACAACTATTCCAATAAAAATATTCCTTTTCAAAATTTTCCTCCCTATTTAAACTTTTTTGTTTTTAGGATGAATTTTTCAAGTAAAATTACAGCCTCATACATAATTCCTGCAACAATTCCTAAGATAATTACACTTGTCATTACCAAATCCAATTTAAATACTTGCCCTCCATATACTATCAAATAGCCAAGTCCTGCCTTTGAAACCAAAAACTCACCAGAGATTACTCCTACTAAAGAAAGCCCAATATTAACTTTTAATGAATTTATAAATGTGCTTATATTTGCGGGTATTATTATTTTAGTTAAAACTTGCAATTTACTTGCATTAAATGTTTTTGCCATTTTTATTACTTCTTTATCAGTTTTTAAAAATCCATTTAAATTTTCTAATATAGTTACAACAAGGGAAATTGCAACAGCCATAACAATAATTGCAGGAGTTCCGGCCCCTACCCAAATTATAATAACTGGTCCGAAGTGCAACTTTTGGTAAACTATTTAAAACAACCAAAAATGGTTCAGAAACTTTTGCAAAAAAATTAGACCACCATAATAAAATTGCAATAAATATTCCCAAAAAAGTCCCAATTAAAAATCCGTACTATAGTTTCATATGAGGTAACCCAAATATGTTTTAACAAATCATTTTGTGATAAATTCATAAATGTGTTAAAAATTCTACTTGGTTTGCTTGTTATAAAGCTATCAATAATATTTGCATTTGCTAAAATCTCCCATATAGCAAGAAATCCTATTAAAATAAGCATTTGGGTAATAAATACAAATATTTTTTGTTTTTTTATTTTAGATAAATATTTTTTTCTTTCTAATGATATATTTTTAATTTTCATCTACTCCAAGCTCCTTCCATAATGTATTAAAATACTGACTGAATTTAGGACTCTCTCTGCAGTTTAATGGAGTACGCCCGGGAAATATCAAAATCAATTTTGTGTATATCTTTTATAGTTCCTGGTCTTTTGCTTAAAACAAGTACTCTATCTGACATACTTATAGCCTCTGAAATATCATGTGTTACAATTAATGCTGTAATATTTTCCTGCCTTAAAATTTGATAAATATCATTTGTAACCATTATTCTAGTTTGATAATCAAGTGCACAAAATGCCTCATCTAATAGCAATATTTTAGGTTTTACAGCCAATGTCCTAATTAAAGCAGCCCTTTGCCTCATTCCCCCAGAAATTTCTGATGGATACTTATCTTTAAAATCATACAAACTATATTTTTTTAGTAAACTTTCTACATACTCTATATTTTCCTTGCTTTTCTTACCTTTAACCTCAAGACCAAATAAAGCATTACTAAAAATAGTTCTCCACTCAAGCAAGCAATCTCTTTGAAGCATATAGCCAATCTTTGGAGAAACACCAGTAACCTTCTCATTTTGTATGTAAATTTCTCCTTCGCTTTTTTCTTCTAAACCAGCTATAATAGACAACAAAGTTGACTTTCCACAACCGCTAGGCCCAATAATGCTCACAAACTCTCCAGGCTTAACCCTAAAATTAACATTCTTTAAAGCTTGAACCTCACCATCCTTGTTTTGATACCTTTTTCCAATACCCTTTACCTCTAAAATACTTGCCATAATTTTCCTCCTATAAATCCGTCCTAATATATTTTATGTAAAGGAGAAAAAATTGCCACTGGTTCCGGGTTTAAATGGCAATAAATCATCACTTGCCTAGGTACAAATAAAAATATTTATGGTTTTTGAACCTTGGTGTCGCAACCAACAAAATTAAAATCTTATATGTTGGTTGCTCCAATTCGCACTCGTGCTATGCACTCGTTTAGTCGCTTACGCGGTTCTTCAAACTCATATATTATTTTTATTTATACCTAGGCAAGTGATGATTTATTGCCATTTAAACCCGGAACCAGTAGCAATTTTTTCTTCTAGCCCTTAAAATATCAGTTTTTAATCAAAATAACTACTTATTTCCTCTAAATTTTCAAACTCTTTTTGACGCAAAATATCATAAACCACTATCGCAACAGAATTTGACAAATTAAGTGACCTAAGTGTTGGTCTCATTGGTATTCTTATCGTTTTATCAATATATTTTTTCAATACATCCTCTGGCAGTCCTTTAGTTTCTTTACCAAATAACACAAAAACTTCATCCATTTTTGAATAATTTGATTCAGAATATACATGTTTTCCTTTTGTTGTTACAAAATACATGTTATTTTCTTCTGGTTTATATTTTTCTAAAAATCTTTCAAATGAATCATGTTCTTCAATTTCAAGCTTATCCCAATAGTCAAGTCCAGCTCTTTGAACAGCCTTTTCAGATATGCTAAATCCTAATGGATGCACTAGGTGTAGCTTTCCTCCAGTTGCGGCACATGTTCTTGCTATATTTCCAGTATTTTGTGGTATCTCTGGTTCAACCAATACAACATTTAATTTCATATATATACCTCTTTTTTTTATTTTTATTTTAACATATTAATAAAAAAATGCCAACAATATTTGTCTGACTTAAATAATTTTTTAAATTTTCATAAGCCATCTTCAATAACGTTGATTTTTCAAGCCTTTTGTGGTATAATTATTATACCGTGCATTTAACAATTTGATAAGCATAATACTTATCTTAGACAAGAGGAGGACATCTATGGACATTATCACAAGAGGTACCAAATTTTATGAAGGAAAAAACAATACCCTATATTGGACTAACAATCCATATATAATCGAAATGGAGGCAAAAAACGAAACATCAAATTTAATTTCGACACTGCTTTTTAAACTTCTTTCAAATAATGGTATTCCAGTTCATTTTATATGTTCTGGAACAAATTCCATTTCGAAAAGAGTAAGAAAAGCCAACATTATTAACCTTAATGCAATTGGAAGATTTGTTTGCGATGAAAGTTTTTCAAAACGGTATGGCATTGCTCCTGGAATAGTTTTTGATGATATGGTTTTTGAGCTTCAATACATAAATAAAGAGTTAAAAAATCCATTTATTTCATCATCTGCTGCAGAATATGGGCTGCATATTGCAAGCTATTCTGACTTACTTGAAATTGAAGAAATAACCTACTTTGCAAGCGATATTATCAAATATTTCTTCGAAGAATGCAATCTGACCCTAGTAGACTTTAAGCTTAAATTTGGTTATGATTGTCAAACCAGAGAACTTCTTGTTTGCGGTGATATTTCAGATAACAATTGACATTTATTAGATGAAAATGGTAAGCTGATTACTAAAAATACTATAAAAAATATTTCTAATATTGAATTGGCTTATCAAAAAGCTCTAAAAAAGTTTTAATACTTAACATTTCTTTCATATCTGGTACGGTTACTTCAAAAGCACACTTTTCTAAGTGTGCTTTTATCTATTTTTATTTTAAATAATTGCCATTTAAACCCGGAACCGGTGGCAATTTATTGCCATCTAAACTCGGAACCGGTGGCACTCGGAACCGGTGGCAATTTTTTGTCTTACATATTCATATAACATTATTCCTGTACTTACAGCTGCATTTAGGCTTTCTGTTTTTCCTAACATTGGTATCTTTACTTTATAATCTGCAATGTCTTGTATTTGTTTTTCTACTCCGTTTGCCTCATTTCCAATTATTATAACTTTTTTACTGTAATCTACATCATAAAAGCTTTTACTTGTTTGAAGTGATGTTACAACTAATTTAAAGTTATTTTTTTGTACTTCTTTTAGTGTTTGTTTTAAATCTTCACATTCTATTATTTTTACCCTAAAAATCGCTCCCATTGTTGATCTTACAACTTTTGGATTAAATGCATCTGCTGTGTCTTTTGACACTAAAATTTGGTTTAATCCGTACGCTATCTACTGTCCTTAAAATTGTTCCTAAATTACCTGGATCTTGAATATCGTCCAATGCAACTATAATATCACTTTTATAATCTATTTCATTATTGTTAATGTCTTTTTCTATTATAGCAAGTATTCCTTGTGGGTTTACTACATCTGTTAATGTATCAAATATTTTTTTTGTTACATATACACATTCATATTTTGCTATTTCATACATTAATTCTTTTGGAATCACATCAATTTTTGTGCAATCTTCACATATTACAATTTGTTTTATATTTGCATTTTCATTTATTGCCTCATTAATTAATTTTATTCCTTCTATAATGTAAGATTGACATATATCTCTATACTTTTTTTCTTTTAATTTTTTTACATGTTTTACAAATTCATTATCTTTACTAGTAATAATATTCATATTTCCTCCCTATTTTTTTAATATTAAAATAAAGTTGAACTCGAAAATATAGTTTTTCCGAGTTCTTTTTGAGTGCTTTTTACTTCCGGGCTACTTGGTCTTTACATTTCTTATTTTGTTCGACATTGTAAATTTTGGTTTTATATGCAATATATTTTGCCTTGTCCTCCTTAAATATTGATTTAAGATAATCATCGAACTTTTCTCTGGGAACCCTAAAAAATTTGCATGCTTCATCCACCGTAATGTTCTGGTGGATTACCCTCTGTAAGGCCATGTAAGGTTTGTTTTTTACTAAAGCATATAGCTTTGGTTTAGCATACTGAAGCTGCTCATTTATAAGCCTTTTTACTACTGAGCCCTTTAGGCCAAACTCTTCACCAACTTCATCATAGTTTCTTCCTTCTGCCATACAATAGCCTACAGCAACTACCCGGTCAATCTGCTTATACGTCATTTGGCGACACTCCTTAAATATAAAATATTATAATTATATTATATCATTTCTTTCTAGATTTTTCAATTCTTTCAAAAACTCTGTAACACTATTTAATATTTTTTGTTCCTCTATTTCTTTTATTTTTAATGTAATCATTGTTTTTATACCAGGAGAAAATTTTATTTTTTCTTTATATATTTCAATTAATTTTACTATGTCATATTTATTTTCTCCACCTTCAAATGTAAATACTATATTTTCTTGTCTTTGATTTATTTTTATTATTTGCAAGTCTTTAGCTAAATATTTAATTCTTGCAATTGAAAGTAAGTTTTCCAATTCTTTTGGCATATTTCCATACCTATCTATTATTTCGTCTATTACATTTTGTATATCTTCTTCATTTTTACATAAAGCAATATTTTGGTATATTTCTATTTTTTGGCTTGAATCTTTTATATAATCATCTGGTATATAACTTGTAACATTTAAATCTATTTGAATGTCTATTTCTTCTTTTACTTCTATTCCCTGTGATTCTTTTATTACTTCATCTAATAAATTGCAATATGTCTCATATCCAACCTGTTCTAAATGTCCTGATTGTATTTCTCCAAGCAAGCTTCCAGCACCTCTTATTTCTAGGTCTCTCATTGCAATTTTAAATCCTGAGCCAAACTGTGTAAATTCCTTTATTGCTTTTAATCTTTTATCAGCAACTTCTGTTAATAATTTTTCTCTTTTGTATGTAATATATGCATATCCTTGTTTATTTGATCTTCCAACTCTTCCTCTTATTTGGTATAATTGTGCTAATCCCATTTTGTCGGCATTTTCTACAATTATGGTATTTGCATTTGGAATATCTATTCCAGATTCTAAGATTGTTGTACATACCAAAACATTTGTCTTTTTATCAATAAAGTCTTTCATTATTTCTTCAATTTTTGCACCTGTCATTTGTCCATGGGCATAAGAAACATTTGCCTCTGGAACAAGCCTTGAAATATCATCTGCTTTTTTTATTATTCCTTCTACATTATTAAATATATAAAATACCTGTCCATCTCTTTCTAATTCCTTAGTAATAGCTTCTTTTATAACCTCTTCATCATATTCTAATACATAAGTTTGCACTGGTCTTCTATTTTGGGGTGGCTCATATATAACAGACATATCTCTTACCCCTACAATTGACATATGTAAGGTTCTTGGAATTGGTGTTGCAGTCATTGTTAATACATCAACATTTGTTTTATATTGTTTTATTTTTTCTTTATCTTTTACCCCAAATCTATGTTCTTCATCTATAATTAAAAGTCCTAAATCTTTAAATTCCACATCTTTACTAAGAAGTCTATGTGTTCCAATTACAACATCAACTTCACCTAATTTTAATTTTTTTACTACCTCATCTTGGTATTTCTTACTTTTAAATCTATTTAACACCTCAACTTTAATTGCAAATTCTTCCATTCTCTTTTTAAATTCTTCATATTGTTGATCTGCAAGTACCGTAGTTGGTACTAAATATGCAACTTGTTTTTGATCCATTACTGCTTTAAATGCTGCCCTTATTGCAACTTCTGTCTTGCCATAGCCAACATCTCCACAAAGTAATCTGTCCATTGGTTTATTATTTTCCATATCTTTTTTTATTTCTTCTATGCATCTTAACTGGTCATCTGTTTCTTGATATGGGAAACTTGCTTCAAATTGATTTTGCCATGGTGTATCTTTGCTAAATGCAAATCCTTTTGATTTTTCTCTTTTGGCATATAATTCTATCAATTCTTTAGCAACCTCTCTTAAATTCTTTTTTACTTTTGCCTTAGTATTTTGCCATTCTTTACTTCCAAGTTTATTTATTTTAGGTGCCGTGCCATCCCCACCAATATACTTTCTTATTGCATCTAACGCATCTGTTGGAACATATAAAATATCATCATTTTTATATTTTATTTTTATATAATCTTTTATAACCCCATCTGCTTTTATAGTATTGACCCCAATGTAAATTCCTATTCCATGTATTTTGTGTACTACATAATCTCCAATTTTCAAGTCTGCAAATACAACCTTTTGTCCCTCTTTATATGCAGTATTTACTGGAAGTCTTTTCTTCTTACCTCCATCTATTAAATCATCTGCACTAATGACTATTTGATTTAATTCAAAATTTTCAAAGCCAGATGAAAGCTTTCCAGGTGAAATTGTAACTATACTTTCTTCTGATTTAGCAATAATTGTCTGATTTAAGTTTTCTTCTATTTTTGAAACAATCTCTTCTTTTTCAAATATATTCTTTAATTTTTTTAGCTTTTCTTTATTATCTGCTAAGACTACTATTTCCTTTTTATTATTTAACCATTTTTTTAAGTCTTTTATTAGTTCTTCTATTTCACTTTTATAATAATTTATTTCTCTATACACAAAATTATATTTTTCTGCTTGATAGTCTACTTTATCATCTTGTTTTTCAACATATATTATTTGATTTCCTTTTAATTTTTCTTCAATTTGTTCATAAGAATACATATTTTTTATAGCATCTGGTACAATTTTATTTTTTTCAAGCAGTGATTTTATTAGTTCATTATTATCATTTGATATATTTTTAGCTCTTTGTTTTATTTTTGTAATTTCATCTAGTGCTATTATGCAGTTATTGCTTAAATACTCTAAAATTGTTTGAGGCTCACTATAAAAACTATCAAAATATTTGTCAACCTTGCTTATATAGTCTCCTTCTTGTATTTGCTCAATATCTTCTTCTACTATTTTTTCTTGTGATTCTTCATAAATATTTTGTTTTATATTGTTTATTATTTTTTCTTTATTTTCCTCTAAAACATACTCATGTGCTGGATTTATTTTAACTTTTTCTAATGTCTTAATTGACCTTTGAGTTGCTATATTAAATGTTCTTATAGAATCTATTTCATCTCCCCAAAATTCAATTCTGACACCTATTTCAGTTGTTATAGATATGTCTAATATTCCACCTCTAATACTAAATTGACCTCTTCCATCAATTAGTTCATATCTTGTATAACCCAAATTAATAAGTTTTTGCTTTATTTCTTCTAAGTTTTTTATATCTCCTACTTTAAATTCCATAGAATTTTTGTAAAGTATTTTTTTATTTGGCAATTTTTGCATTGCTGCTTCTATTGTTGTTACTATTATATAATTTTTTTTACTTATTATTTGATTTAAGCTTTCTATTCTTTCATATGGTAACTCTTTGCTTTCTGCTACATAATCATATGTTACAACTTCTTTTTTTGGAAAAAATGTTACTTTATCTGAAAAATATTTTATATCTTCTAACATTCTTTTTGCCTGTATTTCATTATATGTTAATATTAGTATTGGTTTTTTTGTAAATTCATTAATTCCACTTAACAATTGTAAACTTCCAACGCCAGTTAGGCCCGATATTGCTATCGGACCATTTTTTTCTTCTATTTTGTTTACCAAATCTTTAAATTTTGAGCTCGTACCAAACTTACCTATTATAGTATTCATCTTTTTAGCTCCTATTTATTTTATTAGTATATTATACTATGATTTTTTTAAAATTACAACTATTTGTTTAATTTTGCATTGATTAATTATGTAAATAATGCTATAATATTAGTATATGATTTTTTGTTTAATTTAATCATATAATATTTTTTACATTTTAGGAGGACTAATTATGATTAAGTTTGAATTGGAAAACTGGGAGGTTTCAACCTCAAAACCTACTTCGCCGCTTTACCGGGTAACCGACATCTTTTATGATGAAGATTATTCGGTTGGTGTAAGCAAAACTTCAACTTCTGAAATACTTGGAGTTGCAAAGCAAAGCTTCGAACCAGAGCAGGTTGCAATTTTAATCGCATCTGTTAATATTAACCGCAAAAAAAGCGGTAAATACAGCAAGCTTTCTAAGCTTCCTGAAGATGTGATTACAGACGGCCTTAAAAGGTTGCTTTCTTCTACTGCATCATATGAATTTGACAGTTTGCTCAACTTATTTGAAGAGTTGACCCCAAAGCAGCTTGAAGAGGTTCTAAAATCTGAATCCCCAGTTCATGCAATTGCTGAATATCTAAATTAAGCAATTACTACCCTGGCAATATTACTTTATTGCCAGGGCTTTATTTTATTATTATCCCTAAAATTTTTGAAAGCTCTAAAGCTTGAATATCATTTACCTTCAGTCCTTTTAAATCTTTTATATTAACTCCAATTCCTTGTATTTCACATGAGGAAAAATCTATATTGTTTAAGCTTGTATTAAACAATTGTGTCAATGTTAAATTTGAATCTTTAAATTTAACATTTTTTAATATGCACTCACATATACTTGAATTCTTAAAATTTGAATTTAAAATTTCTGTATTTTTTATTTCAGAACTTGTTAAATTAGAATAAGAAAAATTACTTTCTTGTATTTTATTTTCTAACATATTTGATTCCACAAAATTACAACCAACAAATTTACTATTTATAAATTTTGTTTTTATAAAATTTGCTTCATTAAAATTTGTATTTGAAAAATCACAATTTATAAATTCAACATTTGTAAAACTTGCCTCTATAAAATTAGCATTAATTATTTTACAATTATTAAATTTTGTATTAACAAATTCTATTTTTTCTGCTTGTATATTTTGCTCATTATAATTCAAAAATACTTCATTTTTTACATCCAATTCTTGATTTTTATAAAAATTTATTTTATCTTGCATATTGCCATCTCCCCTACATTCTAACTACAAGTTTGTCAATTTTTGAATGTATATATTTTTCAAGTTTTACCGTAAATTCTTCTGGCTTAATTTCTTTTTTTGCTACCATGTCAAGGCCCTTTTCCCAACTTGCTGTAAGTTTTGGATTTAACATATCTGGCATTGATCTATTTACTATATCATAAATTGTCTCTCCTTTTAGTGTTGGAGTTATTATTTGGGTTTTAGAGTTTATTTCTATATATTTTATTTTTTCTAATTTTTTCATAATTTCTGCCCTTGTAGCAGATGTTCCTATTCCAGCACCTTTTATTTGTTCTCTTAATTCTTCATCTTCTATTAACTTTCCTGCATTTTCCATTGCAAGTATTATAGATCCAGAATTATATCTATTGGGTGGTGATGTTTCTGCATCTTTTATTTCGAAATTTTTTGTTTTAATTTCTTGTCCTTTTTTTAAATTTTTTAAAATATCTAAATTAGTATTTTCTTCTTTTTGCTCTTCTTGCCTTGTTAAATTGTCTGCATTTTCCACACTTTGTACACTTACTGTGGATTTTTTTTGCTTATTTTCTGGTTTTAATACTTCTAAAAATCCTTTATTTAAACAAATTTTTCCGACTTGCATAAAAACTTTCATTTTCTATGTTTAATGTTGCTTGTACTTTACTATACTCTGCTGGTGGATAAAATATTGCTAAAAATCTTCTTACAATTAGTTTATATATGTTTTTTTGCAAATCTGGTAATTTATCATAATTTTCAAATCCCTGACCTGTTGGGATTATTGCATAATGGTCTGTTATTTTACTGTCATTTACATATTTTGTTTTTAATAAATTTGTAGAATATTTTTCATCTACCATTTTTTTTATGTAGTATTTAATTTCTTCATCTTGAAATTTTGTAGCCAACCCATTTAAATTTTTCTTTATTTCTTTTGCAACTGCACTAGATAATACTCTAGCATCTGTTCTAGGATATGTTACAAGCTTTTTTTCGTATAAGTTTTGAATTATTTCTAATGTTTCATCTGGTTTTATTTTAAATTTTTTTGTACATTCATTTTGAATTTCTGCTAAATTAAACAATAATGGTGCATTTTCTTTTTGCTTAGATTTTTTTAATTCTGTAACTTGTGCATTTTTTCCGACTAAACTTTGAATGAAAGTTTTAGCATCTTCTTGCTTTTTAAACCCACTTTCATTATAAAGCTTTGTTGATTCAAAATATTTTGACTTTTCATTTACCTTCCATTCTGCATTAAATGATGAGTTTTCATCTCCAAACTCACCTATTATTTTATAATATTTTGTTTTAACAAAATTTCTTATTTCTCTTTCTCTTGAAACTATCATTCCTAAAACACATGTCATAACCCTTCCAACAGATATTGAAGCCTTGTCTTCATTTATTTTGCTTGCCAAATTTCTTCCATATATAATAGATAATAATCTAGAAAAATTAATTCCAATCAAATAGTCTTCTTTTGCTCTTAAATAAGCACTATCAGACAAACTGTCATATTCAGATAAATCTTTTGCTTCTTTTATTCCTCTTAATATTTCCTCTTCTGTTTGTGAATCAATCCATACTCTTTTCATTTTTGCATTTGGGTTAGGTTTTGCCATCATAAATACTAATCTTTGTATATATTCTCCCTCTCGTCCAGAGTCTCCTGCATTATATATTTCTTCTACATCTTCTCTTTGTAGCAAAGACTTTACAATGTTAAACTGATTTTCTACTGCTGGAATTATTTCATATTTCCATGTTGTTGGAATAAATGGAAGAGTATCTAGTCTCCAAAATTTTAACTTTTCATCATATTTTTCTGGATAACTCATTGTTACTAAATGCCCAACACACCATGTAATAATCCAATTTTCTGACTCTAAATAGCCATTTTTCCTATTTGTATTTATTTTTAATGCTTTGGCAAACTCCATTGCAACAGAGGGCTTTTCTGTTATTAATAGTTTTTTTCCCATTTTATCATCCTTTATTTAAATATAAATTTAGTACATTTCTTATATTTTCTATTTTTTCCTTTGTATCTTGCCTTTTAAAGTCAAAATTATTTAATATTTTATTTAAATAATCTTCCTTTTTTAAAATTTCTAAACTTTCATGAAAATTAATATCAAAAACAAAAGCTAACATTAAAACAAGCTTGTCAATACCATTCTTTTTCATATTTTTATCTTTTTTTATTAGCTTTTTATTAAGAAATTCATTATATACTTTATCTGAAATTAAATCATTTTGAATTTCTTCTCTTCCATTTTTCCAAAATATTTCTATTGCTTCATACAAAATATCTATTTTGTCAGCATCACGTACAATTTTGCAAAAAAGTTTTTCTTCTTTATTTAAATCATCTGCAATCTTATATTTATTATGATTTTGTACTGACTTTAATATTATTTCATCATATTTTGCTTCTTTAATAAAATTTCTAATAAAATTATTTTGCTTTAATATATCTGCACCTAAATCCCCATGATCAATGCTTTCTAAATCACTATATGTTTGATAAATTTTAAATTGCTCAAATCTTCCAATATCATGTAATAAGCCAATTAAAGTTGCAAGTTCTATTTTTTCATTTTCAAGTCCCATATTTGTAGCTATTTTTTTACTTATCTCCATTACTCTTAGTGAGTGATATATTTTTCTGTCAATATTTTCATTTTCTATGTCATAATTATTTGTATATTTCATAAACTCATCTTTAGATTTTTTTATATCTATCATTATTAATTGTTTTCCTCCAAACTATTTTCCAAATATTTAATTGCTATATTATAAATATTGTTATACCTTTCCATAGTTTTTTTATCATTAAATAAAAATCTTTTATATAATTTATTTACATTATCACTTTGTCTTAGCATTTTTAAACTATATTTAAAATTAAAATCATACACATATGCAAAATGGCTTACAAGTATATCTGCAGATGATTTTCTTTCTTTATAATTAATATTTTTATCTTCAATAAATTCTCTATAAATCTCATCACTAATTACATCATTTGATAAATCATCACTTTCCCATACATCTTTTTTATTTTCAAATGTTAAAATATAGAATATATCTAGTTTATCACTATCTCTTATAATCTTACAATGCAAATTTGTTTTTTCGTCCAAACCATCTTCTATTTTAGATTTATTATGGTTTATAATTGCCTTTTTTATTATTGTATCATACTTTTTATCTTCTATAAAATTTCTTATTAATCCATCTTCAAATAATATTTTTGCTCCAAGTTTACCATGGTCTATACTAATTTTATCAACAAAAGTATGATAAATTCTTATTTGTTCAAACCTTCCTATATCATGTAATAGACCTATTAATTCCGCAAGTTCAATATCTTCTTTTTCCAACATAAGTTCTGTAGCTAGTTTTTTTGCAACCTCTGCTGTTCTTTCTATATGTGCTATCTTCAATTTTACTTTACTATCATCAGGATTATATTTTTTCACATATTCTTTAAATGCTTTTTTAGCTCTTACTATATCTATCATTTTCATCTTCCTCTTTTTTTAGATTTTATCACTACAATTTATTAAAAGCAAGAAAATAGCAAAAAATTGCCACCGGTTCCGGGTTTAAATGGCAATAAATTGCCATTGGTTCCGGGTTTGGATGGCAATATTTATTATTTTTTGCACCTTGGTGTCGCAACCCACAAATATTAATTTAATTGTTGGTTGCTCCAACTCGCACTCGTGCTAAGCTCTCGTTTGGTCGCTTACGCGGTGCTTTAAAATAATAAATATTTCCATCCAAACCATTGAGCTAGTTTCATATTGAAAATTAATTTTTGTCTTAAGTTTTGGGCTATTTCTTATTAATCCAATCTATAAAAATCAAATATACTAAAATAAAATTTACTTTTAATATCATTTGCTTTTTAATACTTTTTTTCTAATTATTATAAAAATGGCTTAAAGCTTAAGACAAAATCCCCGTCCCAATGTCTAATTTTTGTTATTTACTTGATTATGGTAAGTTTTTGTTATATAATAAGCCATAAATATAGTCTAATTTTGAAAGGGGTAAACTTTATGACTTATAATCACATAGAAATAGAAAAAAAATGGCAAGAATATTGGGAAAAAAATAAAACATTTTTTACAGATGTTTGGGACTTTTCCAAGCCAAAATATTATGCATTAGATATGTTTCCATATCCATCTGGCCAAGGTCTTCATGTTGGTCACCCAGAGGGGTATACAGCAACAGATATTTTATCAAGAATGAAAAGAATGCAAGGATATAATGTTCTTCACCCAATGGGATGGGACGCATTTGGACTTCCAGCAGAACAATATGCCATAAAAACTGGAAATCACCCTGCAATTTTCACAAGAAAAAACATTGAAACTTTTAAAAGACAACTTAAAATGCTTGGATTTTCTTTTGATTGGGATAAGGAACTTGCAACTTGTGATACAAGTTACTATAAATGGACTCAATGGATTTTTTCTTTATTATACAAAGATGGACTAGCAAAGCTTGTTGAAATGCCTGTAAACTGGTGTGAAGAATTAGGTTGTGTTCTATCAAATGATGAAGTAATAAATGGCAAAAGCGAAAGAGGTGGATTCCCTGTTGTTCGTAAAAATATGAAACAATGGGTTTTAGATATTCCAAAATATGCTGAAAAATTATTAGATGGTTTAAATGAAATTGACTGGCCAGAATCTACTAAAGAGATTGAAAGAAATTGGATAGGTAAATCTGTTGGAGCAGAGGTTAATTTTAAAATTGCAAATAGCAATAATTTAGAATTTACAGTATTTACAACAAGACCTGATACATTATTTGGAGCAACCTATTGCGTTCTTTCTCCAGAACATGCATTAATTTCAAAAATTACAACACCTGGTCAAAAACAAGCTGTTGAAGATTATATAAAACAAGCTGCTTTAAAATCTGATTTAGAAAGAACAGAATTAAATAAAGACAAAACAGGTGTATTTACAGGAAGTTATGCAATAAATCCAGTAAATAACAAAGAAATTCCAATCTGGATTTCTGATTATGTTTTAGTAACATATGGTACAGGAGCTATTATGGCTGTTCCTGCACATGATCAAAGAGATTATGAATTTGCTAAAAAGTTTGATTTAGATATTATTCCTGTTTTAGAAGGTGGTGACATCTCTAAAGAAGCCTATGTTCAAGATGGAACTCATATAAACTCAGAATTTTTAAATGGTTTAAATAAACAAGACGCAATAAATAAAATTATATCTTGGCTTGAAGAAAGAAAAATAGGAACCAAAAAGATAAATTATAAATTAAGAGAATGGATTTTTGCAAGACAACGTTATTGGGGTGAACCAATACCAATTGTTTATACAGAGGATGGAAAAAGTGAAATTCTACCAGATGACCAATTACCTTTAATTTTACCAGAACTTGAAGATTACAGTCCTTCAAAATCTGGAGCTTCACCATTAGATAAAGCAACATCATGGGTAAATACAACATTAGATGGTAAAAAAGTAACAAGGGAAACAAGTACTATGCCAGGAGCTGCTGGCTCTAGCTGGTATTTCTTACGTTATATTGACCCTAAAAATGAAAATGAATTTGCAAACCAGGAATTATTAAAACATTGGATGCCAGTTGATTTATATGTAGGTGGACCAGAACATGCAGTTGGACATTTATTATATTCAAGATTTTGGAATGAATACTTATTTGATAAAGGTCTATCTCCTGTTAAAGAACCTTTTGCTAAATTACGTCATCAAGGAATGATATTAGGCCCAAACGGTGAAAAAATGAGTAAATCTAAAGGCAATGTCATAAATCCAGATGATATGGTAAAAGAATATGGAGCAGATGCCCTAAGAGTATATGAAATGTTTATGGGACCAATAGATGCTGCAAAGCCTTGGGACCCTAATGGAATTGATGGTTCTAAAAAATTCTTAGATAGAGTTTGGAGATTATACAAAGAATCTGGTAAATTACAAGATAAAGAAAATAAAAATCTTGAAAAAGCTTATCATTATACAGTAAAAAAAGTTACAAATGATTATGAAACAATGAATTTTAACACTGCAATATCTCAAATGATGATATTTATTAATGCAGTAAATAAAGAAGATATATTCCCTAAAGAATATGCAATAGGATTTTTAAAATTATTAAACCCTGTTGCTCCACATATCACAGAAGAACTTTGGGCTACTTCTTTAGGAAACACAAATACTATTTCTTATGAAAAATGGCCAGAATATGATGAATCTAAAACCTTAAATGATGAAATAACATTACCAATACAAATAAATGGTAAGCTAAAAGCAACTATTAAAATCTTATCTAATGAAGATGAGTCTTCTATAAAAAATAAAGTTCATGAAGCAATTGAATCTAAATTAGATAATAAAAATATTGTTAAAGAAATTTACGTAAAAAATAAAATTTATAACATTGTTGTAAAATAAAAAATTACTATAAACTGTTAAGTTTATATAACCCAAAATTGCCACCAATATTGGTGGCAATTTTTATTCTACTGGTACACTATTTACTCTGGTAATTTTATTATCTTTTATTCTTATTTCTAAAGTATTATCTTTAGAAGATATATAATAATAAAGTTCTCCTTTTCTTTGTATTTTTAGTACTTCTAAATTATTTTCTTCGACATTTTCTCCAAGTTCATTAAACTTCTTTTTAGCAACTTTTATTGCCTCTTGCTTTTGTTTATCTTCTTCATTACTTAATGTATTATTTGTTTTGTTGTTTGTATTAATTTCAAAAACTTCTGAAATACTACCTCCAAAAGTTTTATATTGTTTATCTAATAAAAACATTACCACAATAATAACTATTAAAATCAAGATTAAACTTACAATAGCAATTATTCTTTTCTTATTTTTTATTTGTTTTATCTGTTTAATTTTATTTAATTTTTCCTCTTTACTTCCCATTTAAATTTCTCCTTTGTATTACTCTAAAATTATTATAGCAAATTAATATTTTTTTGTAAATAAAAAAATAAGTAATCTATTTTTTATAAATAGACTACTTATTTTATTTTTAGAATTTGATATATTCTGTTGGATCTACATCATTTTGGTAACCACTTGCATTTCTTATTTCAAAATGTAAATGATGTCCTGTTGAGCTTCCAGGGTTAGGGTCTGAAGTTGGATCTCCTCCTTCTAATCCTATTACCTGACCTTGAGATACTTTATTTCCTTTTTCTACATCTATTTTTGATAAATGAGCATAGAAACTATATATTGTTTTTCCATTTATAATATGCTTAATTTCTACACAATTACCAAATCCATTTTGTACTCCAGCAAATGTTACTTCACCATCTGCAACTGCATAAATTGGTGTATGATGTGTTCCTCCTAAATCAATTCCTGTATGTTTTTTGGTAATTCCTGTTACTGGATGTGTTCTTGTTCCATATTCTGAAGTTATTGTATAACTGCATTTTATAGGTAATATGAAATCACTAGTTTTATTAGGATTTACCCATTGAAGAATTTCAGCCTTTTTAGTATAGTTTTCTTTTAAAATATTTCTGTCTTCTTTATTAATTACACCATCTTCATTCAAGTCATAAATTGATTTTTCTTCCTTATTCTCATCTGTGATAATTACCCCAATATTATCATTTAATGAAGTTAAGTCATCCAATTCAATTTCATCTGTTTTAACAATATCACCTGCATAAATATTAATGTCAGCTATTGTAATATTTTCCCCATCATTTACTACAATATTTGTTAATCTATATTCTAAGTATGATGTCTTTTTAATAACTATGTCATATTCATCTGGCTCTAAATCTATACTAAATGTTCCATCTTTGTTAATAATTATATCTTGTATAATTTTTCTTGGATCTTCTTTATCGTCTTCTTTTCTTGTGTCTTTAGAATTATATACTATTATTTGTGCACTTTGATTATTTTGATCTTTGGCTTGTGTAATTACTTTACCAGTAATTGCTGATTGTCTATGAATTTTTACTGTATATTGCTTTTGTATTCCACTAATTGATGTTACAGTTATTGTTATTTCTTTAGTTGTAACAGTGCTTAAATCTATTTGTTTAGTATTGCTTCCTCTTGTATTTTCATTTCCATCAACTGATACTAAAGCTAATTCTTGTGTTGCAATTGCTTTTAAATCTACTTTTGTTTGTGTTGCTTTTACATTTACTTCATATACTCCATCTGCATTTAAATTAGCCAATTTTCCATCTGCATTTACCTCTTTTAAGCTTACATCTTCATCCTCATTAGTTTCTTCTTTAACAATATATAATTCATATTCTTTTTGTTCATCTGCTCCATTTTTTGCAATAATTGATACTTTAGTAACATTTTCTACTAAATCAACCTTTTCTTTAGATGATTTTACCCTAAATGATGTTTCATTAATTTTAACTTTTGTTGTACTTGAAGTAGAAATTGCTTCTACAATACTTCTTACCTTATCTTTACTTACTTTAGCAATATAAATTCCATCTTCTTGTTTTTGAACTTCTTTTTCATCAACTTTTATTGTTAATTGTAAATCTTTCAAATCATCTTGACTTTCTACCATTGTTAAAATCAATTTGTATTCTTTCTTAATGTAACCTTCTTGTGTAGAATCTAATCCATTAGATGCTACAATTTTAATTTCTACACCATTAGAAATATTATAATTTAAGTACTCATTTTGTTCTAATGTTGCTTCATTTTCTGCAATTGATACATATTCAGCATCACTATACAATATAGCTTTTAAATCCACTTGTTTAGTATCTTTAACAATATCTATTGTATAACTTGTATCATCTACTTTGGTTGCTTGTCTATTATTAACATAAACTGCTTTTAAATCTAATTCATTTGGTTCACGATAAATATTTACTAAATATTGCTCTACTTCTCCATCAATTGCTGTAATTTTTACAACTATTTGTTTTTGACTATCATTTCCCATTTCAATTGTTTTTGTATTTTCTCCTCTTGTTTCATAATTTCCGTCAATACTTACTTTTGCATATGGGTAAGTTGATTTTGCAGTTATATCTATTGATGTCTCACCTTTTTTAATAAATGTAGTATATGTTCCATCTGGTTCTGGATCAATTACTCCTTCTGTTACTGCACCTTTTCCTGCTATAATTTCTTTTATATTGCAATCGTCTATATCTTCTGTATCTTTAATAACATAAACCATATATTCTTTTTCTTCCAATGCACCATTTTGAACTGTTACAATCGCCTCAGTTACACCATTTTTCAAACTCAAATTTTTATTACTTGATGGATATTCATACTCTGTTTCTCCATTATCATCTTTAATTTTTACTTTTGATGTTTCAGATGTTATTCCAGCCCACAAAGTACAATTATCTAATTCATTATTTACTATTTTTACGTAATTTCCATCTGTATCTTGATAAATTTCTTCATCATCTATTTTAATAGTTACATTTAAGTCTTGAACAACGTCTGGTTCTTCAACTTCTTTAATTATTAGATTATATTGTCTTTCTTGGTCTACTTCATCTTCAAACATTGCTATAACTTTTATTGGGATTGTTTTTTCTATAATTGAGCAATTTTTATAAATATTTTCTTTTTGCTCTTTAACATTATCTTTAATGCTTACATATTCAGTTTGCTTACTTGCAACAGCCTGTATAGTAGCATTTGTTGTTCCTTTTTTAACATCTATTTCAAATGTATTATCATCTACCTTATTTGCAATTCTTCCATCTAAATATACTTTTTCTAAGCCTAAGTTATTTACCTGTTTATGAATTGTTAAAGTACATGTTCTTACTGTTCCATCAACAGCTGTTACTGTTATTGTTTTAACAGTATCACCACTTTCTGGTAAAATAATGTTTTCTTCAAGTTTTGCTTGTTTTACTTCTCCTCCCATAGTTACAGTTGCTAAAATATTTGATAATGTAATTTTTACATTTGCAATATCTTGTGTTGCTTTTACAGTTACCTCATAATTTCCATTTTCATCTTCTATTATATGCTTATTATTTACCTCAAGCCATTGTATTGTAGTATCATTTGATAAACGTACAAACATAATGTTATATGTCTTAGTTACTGTTTCATCTTGTGATGTAATTACTATTGGAACTGTAATAGTTGATTTTTCAGTATCTAATTTAATGTTTTGTTTTGATTTTTTAATTACTCCTTGTGTATCTCCTATTCTTATATTTGCAAATTCATTTTCGGCAATTGCCTCAATTACACTATTTTGAGTTTCTTTTCCAATTGAAATTACACATGTAGGTACAGAATCGACATCTTGGAAATTGTCTATAATATCAATTCCATCAACATAAATATGTGCTGCATTTGCATTGTCTGATTTTCTTAAAATTTTAATTATATAATCTTGAGTTCTTCCAGATTCAGCTATTGCTGTAAATGATATATCTACCTCATCTTGATCTTTAATATTTACATTATTTATAGATATAATTTGTTTTCCTGTTGTTTCCCCTGATGTTAAAGTAGTATATAAACTATTAGCCTCTATGCTTAAGTTTACTTCTTCTATATCTTTTGATAAATATTCTTTAAATGTATGTGTTTGTTCATCATAATTTGTTACAACATTGTCCCCATTTTTAACTACTTTAATTGTTGTATCATCAGAAACTATATTTATTTCCAATATTTTGGTTATATTTGTTGTATTTGTGTCTTGTGCTTGTACATTGATATTTAAAGTAATTTTTCTATTTTGATCTTTAAATGTTACAGATGATTGGGCTGGTGTTAGTTTAAATTCACTTCCATCTCCAATTTGTATTTTAGCGTGTTCTTCTGTTGCTATAACTTCAATTAGAGCATCTTGTGTATCTTTTCCCTTATCATATACTGTAGCTATATATTTTCCATCTTGTTCTTCTATTTGTTTTCCATCTACTTTTACACTTTTTATAGAATTGTCAGTAGACTTTTTAATAATGTTTACATGATATATTACTTTTTCACCATTTTCAGCAGTAACAATAACATCTAATTTAGTTTCCTCATTAGCAATAGTAATTGTTTTTGCTAATGTATGTAATTGGCTTTCACCATCCATTTCAACCATTGCCACTTCACTATTAGCAGTTACTAATACTGTTGCTTCAGTGTCTTGTCTTTCTATATATTTTGTATAAGTATTTGTTTGCTCATCTGTTTCATCTGCAAATTCATTATTTATTAGAATTGTACAGCTTGCATCTTCAGATTTTCTTTCAATAATTACATTAAATGTATTTGTTGTTTTTTCATCTTGAGATGTAACTGTAACAATAACTGTTGTTGTTTTTTCACTACTTAAATCAATCTTTCTTGTTGAACTTCCTTCTTCTTTATCAAAACCATTAATTGAAACTTTAGCATATTTGTTTACAGCTTTAGCAAAAATTTGGCTCTTTAATGCATCTACAGTTGTAGTTGCATAATATTCATCTTCCATTTTTATTGCATCTTTATTATCAACTTTAACTAATTCTAAATCTGCATTAGATGATTTATATTTTATAATTAAACTATATTCTTTTATTCTTGACTCATCATTTGGATCTTTAGCTTGGATTAGCACAGTGGTTTCTTCTCCTGTAATTGTAATTTGTTTTATGTGTATATCTTTTGCTTCTGAATCACTCCAATTTTTATCTGAGCCCTCTTTTATAGCAATTAATGCTTTTTCATTTTTAGCTTTAATTTTTAATGCAATTTCTTTAGTGTCTCTATCTATAAATGAAACATAACTTCCATCTTCTAAGTAACACTCATTATCATCAACTTTAACACTCTCTAAACTTAAGTCTGTAACTTTCTTGATTGTAACTTTATATTCCCTTTCTTGTCCATTTTCTGATTTTACACATATTGTTATTTCTTTACTTTCGCCATCTACTAGAACTGTTTGTTCATTAACATTTGTACTTGAATAATCACCATCTTCAATTTTTACTGTTGCATATTTACTTTTTGCTATTGCTTTTAATTTTATTTCATTTGTTGTGTCTGGCATTTTTATTAAATATGTATTATCAGATGTTTTTAAAATATCATCATTGTCTATATTTTGAGCAGTTAATGATTCTAGTTCATTATCACTTGATGTTTTAACAATTGTTATTTCATAGTTTCCAACTGTTCCATCTTGTGCAATTACATAAATAGGAACACATGTTGTTTCTTCTGTTGTAGCAATCTTTTGAGTTTCTTTATTTATTTTTGGTAAGCTTTCTTTTATAGAAACTTTTGCAAGTTCATCTTTAGAAATTACAGTTATATCAACTTCATCTTGATTTCCTATTCTTACTGTTGCCTTGTTATTAGAATCTACTGTAATTTTTTCTTCTTTTGTTAATCCATCTTCTATATAAGATATAGTAATATCTGCTCCAGTTTCATTTGATAATTTATTTACTATTAAAATATATTCCATTGTTGTTCCATCTTCTGCAATTATATTTATTGTAATAGTGTTTTTATTATCTGGTATTGTTACATTTGAAGTTTGTTCTTCTAATGTTGGTGTTGTTCCATTAATACTTACTTTTGCGAAACTGCTATTTGCAATTGCACTAACATTAACAGATTCTGTTAAGAATTTCTTTTCTACATAATATTTTCCATCTTCATTTTGTTCTATAATCTGTCCATCAACTTTTAGTATTGCAAGTTTACTATCATCTGATTGATTTGAAACTATTAATGTATAATTTTGAGTTGTTCCATCTTGTGCTGTTACTTTTATATTAACCTCTACTTCTTCTTTTTCCTTTGCAATTGTAGCATTTGCTGTTCCTGTTACTTCTTTGTTAGTATTTATTTGAACTTTTGCTTTTTCATCTTCTGGTATAACATATAATTCAAAACTTGTATCGTTTTTATTTACTTTTGTCTGATATTTATTAACTGGAACTGCTGTTGCATCCTTTCCATTTACCTTTACATGTAATAAATTTACATTGTCTGGTAGTGCATATACTATTAATTTATATGTTTTTGTTGTTCCATCTTCTGCTGTAACATATATGTTTACAACAATTGATCTACCTTCCATTTTTATATCTTGGTATGTGGCCTCTTGCTCTTTTTCAAATGTATTTATTCCTACCATACTAGATTCTGCTTCAGCTATTGCTCCTATTGTTACTTTACTTGTTACTTTATCTAAAGTATATTCATAAGTGTCTTCATCTGTTTTACTTTTTGTTACGCTGTTTCCATCTACAGTTATTTCTTTAATATTATTATTACTGTTTTCTTTGTATATTTCTAATGTATATGTTGCAATATCTCCATTTAAAGCTTTTGCCAAAATTTCTACAATTGTTGGCTCGTTTTCCCCAATTTTTACTTCTCTTGTTGATATTTCTTCTTCATATTCTTCATGATTTATACTAATTTTTGTTTGTTCGTAATTTGCTTTTGCAATTACATCTATTTTTTCATATCTATCAGAAACACTTACCTTATATGTATTTGTTCCTAATTGCTTTATAGCTTCTTTAGAAAATTCTTTATTTCCTACTGTAATAGACATTAAAGAATTATCTGCTGATGGTTTTTTAATATTTAGTGTAAATTCTTTAGTTTTAGTACTATCTTCAGGATCTGTTACAGTAATTATATATGTTGTAATATTGTTGTCTACATTTAACTCTTGTGTTGATATATGTTCTTTTTCTTGTGTATCTCCAATTTTTACTAAGTCTTTTTCACTTATTGTTATTGCGGTTACAGTAACTGTTTTAGAATTATCTGCAATATATGCATCATATATTTTTCCTACTGGTTTTATTTCTTTTCCATTTACTGTTACAGAAAATAATCCTTGTATATCTTCTGTTCCTTCTTTATCTATAGTTAAAGTATAAACTTTTTCTCTTTCGTTTTCTCCTTCTCCTGCTCTTACATAAATATTTACTATTGTTTCATCTTTAGTAGTTGCTACAGTCTTAGTTGTTATTGTTGTTTCTTCTCCTAAACCGTTTATTTCTAATCTTGCTTTTGGATATAAAGCCTTTGCAATTATTTGTGTTGAATCCATATCTCTTGGAATTATTGCTTTATAATTATTTTCACTTAATTTAGTAGCTTCTTTTCCATTAACCATTATAGATTCAATTTGAGTTAATGCATCTTCTTTATAAATAGTTAAGGTATATGTTACTGTATCACCATTTTCTGCTGTTACTTGAATTGGAACAACTTTTTTAATTATTGTTGACATATCTACTGTTCTAGTTGTTTCTTTCTTTTCCGGAATACTTGCATCAATGCTTACTGTTGCTTTTGAATAATTTGCAACTGCATGTATTTCAGGTTTTGTAACTGTATCTTTAACAATAATTTCATATTCTGTTGAACTTACTGCAGTTGGTACAACATTATCAACTGTTAATTGTGCTAGACTTGCATCATTTGAAATAGTGTTGATTGTTAAAACATAATCAACTATTTTTCCATTAGAAACTTTAACTCTAACTTTTACAATTTTTTGCTTTGTATCTAATAATACATCTTGTGTTAGTTTACCTGTTTGATATGTTGTTCCTTCATCAATACTAATTTGATCTGTTGCATCTTTTGTTGTTATTATAATAGTTCCTGTTCCATCTGGATTTTTCTCTACAGAAACTTCATATTTATTTTCTCCAGAAACTTTTGCTTCTTTTCCATTAACTGTAATAGTATCTATTCTTTGTTCATCCAATGGTTGAACAACTCTTAAAGCCGTTGCTGTATTTTTAGTTACTTTATCTGTTGCTGTAATTGTTGCTGTTCCCATATCTTGTGAAACAAGTACTCCATTCTCTACACTTACAACATCACTATTACTTGATTTCCACTCATAATCTGTTAATTTTCTTTCATTATGGTTAAATATATTAAATATATTTGCCTTAATTGTTACTGTTTCTTCTTCTGGTTGTTTCATTGTTCTTGCATCTGGTACTATTTCAAAATTTCTATCTCCAACAAGTGTAAACACTAAACTGTCATCATATGTACCATTTCCTAATTGTCCATATTCATTTGCACCAGCAGCATATACAAATCCTTCTGTATCTATAACATAATTGTTTTTATAGCCTGCACCAACTCTTAAATATGTTTTTCCTTCAACCATGTTTATTTTTTGTAATGTAACACTATTGCTTGTTGTACCTATTCCTGCTTGACCATTTGAATTATCTCCAAATGTATATGCATTTTGATTATTGTCTAATGCCATTATGTTGTTATTTGTTGCAGAAATATCTACTATGTTTTGTGATGCAACAACTTGTATTCTTGCATTTTCCTGTTTTGCATATTTGTCAATTTTTATAACGCTACCATCTTGTTTTAATATTACAATTTCATTTTGTAAACATTCAACTTTAACCGCATTACTTATAGCTTTTACTTTTTGAGGTTCTGATGAATAAAGATTTAATGCTGGTAATATTTTTTGACCAAATTCATCATAGTTGTATTTAAGTTCTTCAATTTGTTCTTTGCTATTATCACCAAATACATATACAGAACCTTCCAAATCTACAATAGCTGACATATTTCCTCCTGCTGCAATTCCTGTAATTTGTTTATCTGTGCTATATATTTTTTCTGGCATACTTTGTGTTATTGTATTTCCATTTCCTAATTGACCACAACTATTTAATCCCCATGTATAAACATTTCCAAAATTATCTAATGCTATTGCATGATTATCGCCTGCTGCAATTGATACAATATTACTTAATAATTGAACTTGTACTGGCTTTCTAGCAGATACTCTGTTTCCTTGTCCAAGTACTCCATAAGTATTATCACCCCATGCCCATACTGTTCCATCATCTCTTAATGCTAAAGTGAATTTTTTTCCTGCTACAACTTGCTTATATGTTGCTAAAATGTTTGTTTGACTTGGTACATTTATAGGTACCAATTTATCATTTCCAAGTTGTCCATCTGAGTTATAACCAAATCCCCATATGCTTCCATCTGATTTTAACACAGCTGCATATCCATCTCCTCCTGCAATTTGTGGAGCATATTTTGAATCTTTTTCAATAACTCTTACAATAACTACATTTTCTTTTTCTGTTTCATTTTCTGTAACTTTTATCCATGTAGTTCCTGTTTTTATACCTGTTACAAGTCCTTTTTCACTAACTGTAGCAATATTATCATTTAAAGCCTCATAACTAAATCCGGTTTCAGTTTCATCTTCTTTAAATACATTAAAACTATATTTTGGTGCTATATTTATTTGTTTAGTTCCATCTATATTAACTGTTATTTCTGGTTCTTCTATATATGATGAATCATTTCCAACTTTAACTGGAACTGTACTATTTGTTTTTGTTTTTATTGATGATGTTCCATGATAGTAGTCTCCCCAGCCATATACATCACCATCATATTTTATAGATACATTGTAGGTATTTCCACAAGAAATACTCATCATATCATCTACTTTTGTAACTTTAGTAAATAATAATTTATCATCTTTTATTCCAAGTCCTAATTGTCCATTACTATTTGAACCTGTTGAATATAACATTCTATCTGCACCTAATAAAATTGTTTGATTTTTTCCAGCTGAAATTTGCATAATATTAGTTATATTAACTTTTGTTGGAATTAACATATTAGTTTTTGTTCCAAGTCCCAATTGACCATTTTCATTATATCCAAATGTATATACATTGCCAGTTGCACTTAATAATACACTATGGTTATCTCCTGCAGCTATTTTTCCAATTGTAACTGGTACTTCAATTTGAGTAAATGTATTTGATTTTCCCTCTTGTTTTCCTGTTTGTCCATAAACATTTAATCCAGATGTTAATACTTTTCCATTTGTTGTTAATAATAATGAATGATTTTTACCAAGTGCAATGTCTATTACATCACTTACATAATTTAATAGTGTAGGTTCTTTAACTTTATTATATGTACCTGTTCCTAATTCTCCATTTTCGTTTAATCCCCATACATATACATAACCATCATTTGTTAAAATCATACTTTGATCATTGTTTGCTGCTATTTTCTTAACATTACTAATTCCTAAACTTACTGGTTTACTTGCATTTCTACCTAATGAATTGTTTGAGTTTACACCCCAACCCCAAACATTTCCATTAATGTCTAATGCTAAATTATGTGTATTTCCAACTGCAATTTGTTTAATTATTGTTCCCTCTGGGAATTTTACCATAACTGGTCTATCACTAGATACAGTACTTCCGTTTCCAAGTTGATAACTAGAATTTAATCCATAACTCCATACTGTTCCATTTGCTTTCAAAACAACTGTGTGTGACATAGATGTTAATGCCATTGGTTCAATGTCAACGCCATCTGGTAATACTGTAATATTTGCAATACTAACACTATCTGTTCCAACTTTACTTATAACAGCTGTTGTTTTTCCTTCTTTTACTCCTGTAACAAGTCCTGTATTAGAAATTGATGCAATACTACTATTTCCTGTAGAATAATTCATTTGTCCTTTATCTTGTACTTCTTGTAATACATTAAATGTTTTATTTGTTACTACTATTTTGTAATCTTCACCTTTATGTAATACAATATCATATTCATTAAGACCTACATCTTGAACTCCTACTAATACTGGGACACTTGATGTATTATATAATTTATTTCCTAAATTTCCATAATCTCCTAATCCCCATGTATATACATAACCATTTTCATCTATTATTGCCCCATTGTTTACTCCTGCATCTGCAAAAATCGCATTATTTGTTTGATCATTTTTCTTTGGATATACTTGGTAGTTTTGTACATCTGATGCTAATTTATAATTATCATTACTTCCCCAAGTATATGTATCCCCATTTTTCATAATAGCAATTGAAAATTCTGTTCCAGCTTTTAACTCTTTAATATTTGTTAAACTTTGAACCCCTGTACTGTCTTGAATTAGAACTGGCATATCTTTATTTACAGTTGTTCCATCTCCTAATTGTCCTTTATTATTATTTCCAATACTGTATCCTTTTCCATCTTTATTTAAGAATAAAGCATGATTTGCACCTTCAGAAACTCTAATAATATTATTTAATTTTAATTTCACATCTGGAGTATCTATTTTATAAACTTCACCATCATGTTTTACTGCATAATTTGATGAAATATCTATAATTCCATTTAATCCAGATATTTTTGTTGCTGTTTTTCCATATTTATAACCCCAAATCCAAACATTACCATCTTCATCTAAAGCAACTGTTCTGTATGTTCCTGCCGCTACTTTAGAAATCTTAGTTAATGGTGCTCCGTCTTGTTTAATTACTTGAACTGGATTCACTCTATTTGAACTTGTTCCATCACCAAGTTGTCCATTTGAATTATTTCCAAATGCCCATACTGTTCCATCTCGTTTAACAACAACTGTATCATAATATCCAACTGACACATCTATTGCATTTTCAATATCAGTAACCTTTGTTGGACTTGTTTTTGTTACATTGTCCCCTATTCCTAATTGTCCATATGAGTTATTTCCCCATGTCCATATTGTTCCATCTGCTTTTAGTGCTGCTGAATGTGTATCACCAACTTCTATTTTTGGAACTGTTGTTTTTTCTTCTGGAACTACCTGTACAAATATTACTGCAACTTTATGAGTAATTGTATGTGTTGCAATTATCTCTACTGTACCAAGTTTTTTAGCATGTATAGTTCCATTAGCATCTACTGTTGCTATTTCATCATTTAAAGATTTATAAGAAATATTACCACTATCTACAGTATCTTTAATTAAATTGAATTTATTATCTAATGAAGCTTTTATTTGTTTAGTTTTTCCTTCTTCAATTGTAACTTTATTTTTCTCTACATGTACATATGTATCTCCTATTACATTAAATTCATTTGTGCTTGTATATGTTCCATCTCCAAGTTCTCCATATCCATTATAACCCGCTGTATAGACAAATCCATTATTGTCTGATGCAATACTATGGTATGAATTTGAATCAACAAATTTTGTATTATCCATATTTTTAGCTTTTGTTGCAATTGTAATACTTGATTTATTTTCACCTGTTCCTAATTGTCCATATGAACTATAACCTGAAACATATAAATCACCATTACTAGATATCATTTGTAAACTATTTTTTCCTGCTTTTAATTCTACAATATCTTGTAAAACTTCATATTCTGTTTCTTTTTGTACTTTAACAAAAGTTAAAGTATCCACATCTGATGTATTTGCTTGTGATAATTGTCCATATCTATTATAGCCTAGTACCCAAACTCTTCCTTTTGTATCTAATGCAGCATAATAATTGTCTCCTGATGCAACTTCTACTATATTACTTAATCCTGCAATTTTTGTTGGGTTTAAAGACAATGTCCATACACTTCCATCTTCAGCAAGTATTAATTTTCCATGAATATCTACAGCTTTACTATAGAAATCAAGCTTTGTAGGAACTTTATTATAACCATATCCCCATACATAAATTTCTCCATTTTCATTTATGGCCATACTTGTATTTCCATATGAATATACATTTTTAATCTTTTCTAACCCTTCAATTCTTGTTGGTATTGATCTTGAAACTGTTGAATTATCTCCTAATTGTCCATAACCATTATATCCCCATGAATATACATAGCCATTACTATCCACTGCTAAATTAAAATTATATCCTGCTGCAATATCTTTTATATTATCTAATTTAACTTCAATATTTGTTGTTGTTACTTGAGTTGAGCCTTCTTCAGTTTCTTCTTCTTTTATTTCTGTATACATTCCTGTCACAATTTGTGTTGGTTCTGTGGTATTTATAGAACTAATTGTTCCATTTCCCATTTCTCCTTGAGAATTATCACCAAAACTCCAAATTGTTCCATCTTGTTTTAATGCAAGAGAATGAATATTTCCTGCCTCTACTTTTTCTTTTACTTTTTTGTCATCATCAATTACATTTATAACAACTCTAGCTTCATCTTCAGCATCTTTTGATTTTAGAATTATATATGTTCTTCCTAATCCATTTGCTGTAACTTTTCCTGTTTCTTCATCTACAGTTGCAATATTATTATCTAAAGATTTATATGTAAAGCCATTATTTTCCGCTATATCAAATAATAAGTTAAATCCATATACAGTTTCTGGTTTTATTTGATATTCTGGATTTGATAATTTTAATGTTACCTCTCTTTGATTTAATTTAATATATTGTGTTGATATACATTCTAATTTATTAGTTGATGTTGTAGAACCATCTCCTAACTCTCCATAACCATTATATCCAATTGACCATACTGTTCCATTACTTTTTGCAATTTCTGTATTAGAATTTCCACCAGCTACAATCATTACATTTTCAATTATATTTCCATCTTTATCTTTCATATAAACTGGTGTTTGTTTAGAGCTAGTATCTCCTGATGCTAATTGAGAATAATTATTTAATCCCCATGCAACAACTTTTTCTTCTGATGTAATTGCATATCCTGTATAGTAGCCTGTTCCAATTGATGTTATATTTTTCAATGCCCCATCTGGTCCTTGTAATTGCTGTGGTATAGCGCCTCCAGCATTTGTTAAAGCATTATATCTATTATTTCCAAATCCCCAAACTGTTCCATCTAATAATAGTACAATTGTACTATTAACAGGACTTGCTGATACATCAGCTACATTTTCAAGTGTATTTAATTTAGTAAATGTTAATTTATTTCCTGTTGTACCATCTCCTAAATTTCCATAGCCATTGTATCCTGCTACCCATAAACAATTATTATTATCTATTGCAAATGCTGAACCATTTCCAGCTTTTATTTTTACAATTCCTTGTAATCCATCTACCTTTACAGGCAATACTCTATAATTTGTATCTCCATTTCCTAATTGTCCATAACTATTATATCCCCATGTATAAACATTTCCATCTTTATCTAATGCCATAGTAAATGAATCTCCAGCTGCGACTGATACAATGTTTTCTAAGACACCTTCTCCATCTGTTGATTTAACTTGTACCTTTTCTAAAACTGTTCCACCTGTTGTTCCATTTCCTAACTGTCCATAACTATTATATCCCCATGTAAATACATGTCCATCTTTATCAACTGCTACAGTATGATTTTTTCCAAGTGCAATTTGCATTATATTGTTTATATTTGTATATGTTGGTAATATTTTATTTTGTGTATCTCCTGTTCCCAATTGTCCATAGCCATTATAACCATAACTCCAAACTTCCCCATTAGCTTTTAAAGTTACTGTTGAATAATTATTACTTTCAATTTGTGGGAATGTTATATCATCTTCTCCTAAAACATATACATCTGCGACAGTTGTTTGTCCTGAAATAGTATCAATTACTGATATTTGTGTTTTACCTTTTTTTATAGATGTTATTTTTCCTGTTGTTTCATCTATTGTTGCTATTTCTTTATTTTTACTTGAATATGTAAATTTTGCATCTTCTACTGAATTATATAATAGGTTAAATCCTTGAGACATATTTACTTTTGCATATTTAGTTTGTCCTATTCCCTTTATTCTAATTGGTGTATCTTCAAATAATAAAATTGGTTTACTAATACATACAAATTCTGTTTTATTTGTTGTAGAACTGTCTCCTAATTGACCATAATTATTTTTACCTATTGTCCAAACTTTTCCATCTTCTCTTACAATAGTTGTTGTACCTTGTCCTGCTGCTGCACAAATAATCTTATCTATTTTATCTTTATCTACTCCATATTTTAAATCTACAGGAAGTAAATTACTTCTTGTTGTACCATTTGAAGATTGACCATAGCTATTATATCCCCATGTAACAGCTGTACCATCTTCTTTTATAGCAATTGCATAATTGTTTCCAGCTTCAATAGATTTAACATTTGTTAAAATATTTTCTGAATTTTCTTTTACATTTTCAAATTTATATCTATCTTGTGTGCTACTATTTCCTAAATTTCCATATTTATTATATCCACTTGAAAATACATTTCCATTTTCGTTTAATGCAATTATTGTATTATCTTCAACAGCAACATCTATAATTCCATCTAGTGATGAAACCTTTCTTGGGAAATATTGACTATTTGTTGTTCCATTTCCAAGTTGTCCATAACCATTATATCCCCATGCATACAAATTACCATCTCCATCAACTGCTGCTGATGTTTGATTTGCTGCTGAAATTTTGACAATATTTTTGATTTTTATTTTACTTGGTTTAGCATTACTTGTACTTGTTCCATTTCCTAATTGTCCATAGCCATTATAGCCCCATGTATAAACATTTCCTTCACTTGTAAGTGCCATTGAATGGTACGTACTTGCAGCTATTTTTATTACATTTTCTAATCCTTCTATTTCTTGTGGTATAAGTGTATTTCCTTGTCTTCCTAGTTGTCCATAACTATTTGAACCAAATGAATACAATTTTCCATCTTTAGTTAATGCCAATACATGATTACTTCCAGCAGCAACATCTATAACATCTTTTATATTAACCTGTGTAGGCTTATATCTATTAGAATTGTCTCCTAATCCTAATTGTCCTTGATAGTTATACCCCCATGTCCATACTGTTCCATCTGCTTTTAATGCTACTGAAAAATCATTCATACTTACTACTTTTGGAATAGTAATATCATTTTTTCTTAATACTTGAACATCAACTAGCACTTTATTTGGTAATTTATTTGTTGTTACTTCTATAGTAGTTGTACCATATGTATTTCCTGTAACAACTCCATCATTATCTACTGATGCTATTTTTGCATCTTGACTTTTAAACGTAACTTCTTCATTAGTTACTTCACTATATAATAAGTTAAATCCTAAATCTGTATTAGCTTCTATTTTTTCGCTAATATTACTACTATTTAAGTTTAATACAATTTTTGTTGTATTTACTTTTAAGCTTGCTTCAGAAATATTTGTTGGTTCTGTTGTTGTAGTTGTTGAGTCATCTCCCATTTCTCCATTTCCATTATATCCTACTGTATATACTAATCCTAAATCATCTGCAATTGCTGATGTTTGATAAGATGTATTTTTAGTGCTTGCCATTGTAATAATATTATTGTTCTCTTGTACTTTAGTTAAATACATTTGTTTTGTTGTATTTTTTGTAAATAATTGTCCATAATTATTGTAACCTGCAACATATAAACCTGATGTTTTGTTTGTGTCATTTTGTGTATTTTCTACACTTGTATCTTTAACGTAAACCATACTTGAATATCCATTTGCTGCAATATCTTTTATATTTTTTACAACATTTTTATCTTTGTCAATCATTTTTACTGGCAACATTTGTGTCTTATTTGTTCCATTTCCTAACTGTCCATAGCCACTATAACCTACTGCATATGCTGTTCCTTCTTCTGTTAATACCAATGTATGAATTGTTCCTGCTGCTACTTTCTTAATATTTGTTAATATTTTGTTTCCATCTTCTGATAACATTTTTTGTGGTAAATAATAATTGCTTGTATTATTTAATCCAAATTGTCCACTTCCATTATATCCTACACTCCATACACTTCCATTTGCATCTAGCATTACAAGATAATTTTCTCCTGCAGAAATCTGTATAATGTCAGATATTTTTTGCATTTTAACCGGAGAATAACATGTAGCTGTAGAGTTAATTCCAAGTTGACCATAACTATTGTAACCCCATCCATACACATTTCCATTCTCAGTTAAAGCATAAGTTGTTAAATTATTTGCTGCAATAGCTATTACTTTTTCTTGTAAACCTTCTACTTTTACAAATTCATCACTTGATGTATTTGTTCCATTTCCTAATTGTCCATAATTATTTAATCCAACTGTCCATACCGTACCATCTTGTTTTAATACAACTGTATGATATGAACCTGCTGCTACATCTATAGCATAATTATTATCTTCATTATTAGAATCATATATAGATGTTTTTGTTGGTTTTTGTTTATTTGTCTTATCTGATACTCCAAGTTGTCCATTGCTGTTGCTTCCCCATGTCCATACTTCTCCATTTGCCTTTAATGCTACAAAATGATTCCATCCTCCAACTATTTTTGCTGTCGTAAGTCCTTGTTCCCCATTTACTTGGACTCTAACTCCTGCATAACAATCATTTTGTTCATTATAAACCTTAATAAATGTTGTTCCTATTCCATTTGCTGTTACAACTCCATCTTCAGTTACATCGGCAATATCTTTATCTACTGATTTAAATTCATATTTTCCCTGTTCTACATTGTCATACAATAAATTAAATCCTGCAGACACTTTGCATGTTATTTTTTCTCCAGTATCTCCTACATTTTTATAATTAATTACATGTGGTGTAACATTTAATTTTACCTTACTAATACATACTTTACTAATTGTACTTTCTACTGTTCCATTTCCTATTTCACCATTTCCATTATAACCAACAGTATATACCATTCCATCTTGATCTACCATTATTCCTGTTTGTTTTACTGATGAATCACTGTTTCTTGTTACAGCCATAGCTATTATGTCTTTATCACTTTGAACTTTTGTAGCTCTTTTTTTATTTCCTGTATCTTGTGTAAATAAGTTTCCATTTGAATTTCTTCCTATTACATATAATCCTTGGTTTTCACCTTCTGTATTTTTTTGTCTTGATATATATGTTGAGTGTCCTCCAGCAGTTATATGTTTTGCATCTGTTACCGCTTCTCCTGATTCATTTATTACTTGTGTTGGTATATATTTTGGTGAATTTGTTCCATTTCCTAATTGATAGTATCCATTATATCCTAATGAAAGTACTGTTCCATTTTCTTTTAATATAACACTATGAGATCTTCCTGTTGCAATCTCTTTTACTCCATATAATATGCCACTTCCATTTTCTTTTAACATTTGTTGTGGTAAATGTGCTTCATTTGTGCTATTTAAGCCTAATTGTCCATCTCCATTTGCTCCAACTCCCCATACACTTCCATTTGCATCTAACATTAATAAGAAATCTTCGCCTGCTGAAATTTGTATTATATTATATACTTTTTGCATTTTTACAGGGTAATTTGATGCACTTGTATTATCAATTCCAAATTGTCCATAAGAATTATAGCCCCATGAATACACTTCTCCATCTGTTGTTAAAGCATAACTTGTTAATCCTCCTGCAGAAACTGCAACTACATTTTCTAAATAATCTCCTTGGTCATTTAATTTTACTTTGCTTAAGCTAGAACTATTAGTATTAGTTCCATTTCCTAATTGTCCATAATTGTTCAATCCTGTTGTCCATACTGTTCCATCTTTCTTTAATATTAATGTATGGTAATTTCCTGCTGCAACATCAATTACATTTTCTACCTTTTCTTGTACATCTTCTCCTTTTTCATTTTTTATGGTTTCAAATAATTGTGTAGGTTCTGTTTTGTTTATTTTATCATTTGTTCCAAGTTGTCCATATCCATTATATCCCCATGAATATACTTCTCCATTTGCCTTTAGTGCAACAAAATGATTAGATCCTCCTACTACTTTTGGCTGTGTTTGACCTTGTGTTCCATTTACATTTACTCTTACTGCTGCCCATATATCATTTTCTTCATTGTGAATTTTTATATATGTATTACCTATTCCATTTGCTGTTACTACTCCATCTTCTGATACTTCTGCAACTTTAGTATCTAATGAAGTATATTTATATGTTCCACCTTCAATAGAATATTTTATTAAATTAAATCCCATTGTCATTTCATATGTTATTTTTTCATCATTTTGTCCTATTTCTTTATAATTAATAACATTTGGATTTACTTTAATTTTTAACTTACTTATACATACTGGAACTGTTAAGCTTTCTAATGTTTCATTACCCATTTCTCCATTTCCATTATAACCTACTGTATATACTTTTCCATCTTGGTCTACTATAACTCCTGTTTGTCTTATTG